>Ga0102945_1000248_pt1 | contig 16766 bp, 14 predicted proteins | sample SalPonred_H2O_MG_FD_78207 | JGI IMG/M metagenome (GOLD analysis project Ga0102945, IMG submission 78207) | Salt pond water microbial communities from South San Francisco under conditions of wetland restoration - Salt Pond MetaG R2_restored_H2O_MG ...
CCCCGCTTCGTCGTTGCCTTATGGCGGCGTTCTCAGTGCAGCTCCACCTGCTGCGATCGTTGCATTGGCAGGAGGAGCGGGCCAGACCGTGGCCGTCGGTCCCATCGCCGTCCTGGCCACCTGGGCAGTGGTGGGCACACTCCTCGCGGTTCGGTTCTTTCGCTGGCGGTGATCTTCGTCATCGTCACCGTTCGGGCGACCAGAGTCGATCGGGCTGACGCGAGCCAACCGAATCGCCGCTTTCATGATCGGTGGTTACGCTGACTAGGTGACCGCAGCTGTGGCGCCCGAGGCCCCCACCGGGGACTACCGAGAAGCAAACGGCCGATCTCCTCGACTAGTTCGCGGGGTCTACATAGCCAATCTGGTCGTGCAAGCGGGGATCATTCTGACCGGTGCGGTTGTCCGGATCACCGGTAGCGGGCTGGGCTGCCCCACCTGGCCCGAGTGCACCGAAGGTTCGTATGTACCCACCGCCGGCCAAGTCGAGTCCTGGCATAAATACATTGAGTTCGGTAATCGATTGCTGACCTTCGTGTTGGCCATCGCTGCCATCGCTGCCATCGCTGCAGCACTGATGGACAGAAGCCGCCGACGTCGGCGCGGCCTACCGCCCCGACCCATCTTGACCATCCTGGCATTCGTCCCATTGGTGGGAACTGCGGTCCAAGCGGTCCTCGGCGGCATCACCGTCTTGACCGGCTTGCACCCCCTCACGGTCTCGGCCCATTTCCTCGTCTCTATCACGCTGGTGGCGATTTGTGCAGCTCTCGTCGTACGTTCAGGGGAGCCTGGTGATCAGCCTGTTCGGTGGTCGGTCTCACTGCCGGTGCGTCTACTCACCTGGGGCCTAGTCGGCTCTACCTTGATCGTGGTGATACTCGGGGTCATCACCACCGGAAGCGGACCGCATTCTGGTGACGCCGATGTGGAAGTCCGCTTCGGCTTCGACCCACGAACCGTGGCGTGGTTGCACGCCGATTCGGTACTGCTCTTCCTCGGCTTGACCGTCGGACTCCTGGTGGCCGCCCGCGTATCTGCTGCTCCGCGCGCACTCACCACTCGGACCTTGATCTTGTTGGGAATCGCCCTGACGCAAGGTGTGCTCGGCTACACCCAGTACTTCACCGGACTTCCGGAATTGTTGGTCTCGCTTCACGTACTCGGAGCGATCGGGGTATGGGTAGCAGTTCTCTTCCTGCCGCCCACTTTGCGAACGCGAGGTGAAGCACCCCACAAGGAACTCGTGACCGTTTCCACCCCGCACGTCCCGCGCTAATCGCTCGCGCTTCACCGGACGGACTTCACCGGACAAACTCCCAGGGTAGGAACGTCAGAGACCTTTACGGGACGAAGGGGTCGAGCCCGACAAGTAGGAAGACGACCGCGAGGTAAGTGATCGAACCATGGAAAAGTTGCATGGAGATCTTCAACGTTGCCGGGGAGTATTCTTCTCCCCCTTCGCGGGCATCTCGGCGAATACTGCCCCATAGTCGGTACGCCTGCGCCAAGAAAATCAATCCCAAAACGCTGGACCCGATCGCGTAAACCAGGCCCATGGGCTCCACCAGCACAAGGGCCGCAGCAGTTCCGACCAGCAGCCAGGAGTAGGCGATGATGTGGCGAGCCACATTACGCGGGGGACGCACAGCGGGCAGCATCGGGACGCCTGCAGCCCGATAGTCCTCGCGATACTTGATAGCTAGCGGCCAATAGTGCGGTGGCGTCCACCAGAAGATGATCAAGAACAGCACGATCGGCGTCCACGTCAGTGAGCCGGTAACAGCACTCCACGCGATCAATACCGGCATGCACCCGGCAGCACCGCCCCAGACGATGTTCTGATCGGTGCGTCGCTTCAACAGCATCGTGTAGCCAACCGCGTAACCGATGATCGCCAATGCCGCCAATAGCGCAGACAATGGATTGGCCAGCACGGTCAAGGTGGTGACACTCAGCACGCTCAGCACCAAGCCTTGGATCACACCCGCCGAGATAGATACTTGGCCGGTTACCGCCGGGCGCTTCGTGGTGCGATGCATCAACGAGTCGATGTCTCGATCGTAGACACTGTTGAACGTATTCGCCGCTCCAGCAGCCAGCGCACCACCGATGAGAACAGCGATAGTCGCCTTCCACGTAGGAAGCCCTTGGGCCGCCAGGAACATAGTGGGCAACGCCGTTACCAACAGCAACTCGATGATGCGCGGCTTGGTCAGGGCGATATGCGCCTGCACCCGGCCACCGAGGGAAATTTGGCTCCGCACGCGCCCATCGGTGTTGCCGGCGAGTGCCACAGGTTCTCCTCACGGACTCGATGTGCCCTCGGGCGTCCCCGACTAGTCGAGAAAGCTAGTCGAGAAATCTGATTGCCTAGATACTGCCATGAACAGCGTACAAGTCTTGGTCTCCTGGCACCATCGAGTCTCATCAGGTGGGCATCGCCACCCCCGTGATCCAGTTCCCTCTAGGCTTCCCATGTGCCATCTCTCACACCAGCAGGCGGTAGTGACCTGCAGTGGACCTCGAAGGATTCCCAGACCGTCACGTATGTGCGGGCGCTAGCGATGGATGCCGTGCAGGCTGCCGGAAACGGGCACCCCGGAACGGCCATGTCCCTGGCCCCTGTCGCCTACTTGCTCTTTCGCGACTACGTCCGACACGACCCGAGCGATCCTCAATGGCTGGGGCGGGATCGGTTCGTCATGTCAGCGGGACATTCCAGCCTCACCCTGTACAGCCAGCTATTCCTCTCCGGCTCCGGTGTGGAACTCGATGATCTCCGACAGTTTCGTACCTGGGGTTCCCTGACGCCCGGTCACCCTGAATTCGGACATACGCCCGGCGTGGAGACCACAACCGGGCCCCTCGGCCAGGGCATTGCCACCGCCGTGGGGATGGCCATGGCCACGCGATACGAATGTGGGCTGTTGGATCCGCTTTCCCCGGACAGTCCGTTCGATCATCGCGTCTGGGTACTCGCCTCGGACGGTGACCTCGAAGAAGGCATCTCGGCGGAGGCGTCGTCGTTGGCGGCCCGCCAGCGGTTGGCCAACCTGTGCGTGATCTGGGATGACAATCGCATCTCGATTGAAGGCGACACTTCCCTGGCGATCGACGAAGACGTCCCCGCCCGCTACCGGGCTTACGGCTGGCACGTTCACGAAGTCGATGCGCTGGCATCGGGTGATGTGGACCTAGAAGACTTGAACTCGGCTCTGACGCTGGCGCGTCACACCACCGATCGGCCCACCTTCATCCGGGTACGCACCACGATCGCCTGGCCCGCACCGAACGCGCAAGGCACCGCCAAGGCGCACGGAGCAGCCCTCGGGAAGGACGAAGTGGCGGCCACCAAGATCGAACTCGGACTCGACCCCGACCAGCATTTCTCCTTCGATCAGGAACTACTGGCCACAGTGCGCTCCGAACGAGCCGAGCGCGGACGCCAGCACCGAGTGGAGTGGCAGGAGCGCTACCAAGCCTGGCGAACAAACCACCCGGACAGGGCCACCGAACTCGATCGGCTCCTTCGACATGGGTTGCCAGGTAATCTCGAACAGGCGCTTCCGGTCTACGAGCAAGGCGCCGCCGTCCCAACCCGCAAAGCCTCCGGCGAGACGATCAACGCCCTTGCCGGCGTTCTTCCCGAACTGTGGGGAGGATCTGCCGATCTTGCCGAATCCAACAACACCACGATCGAAGGCGGGCTGAGTTTCCTACCCGAAACCAACTCGTCGGCGTCACCATACGGACGAGTTATCCACTTCGGAATCCGCGAGCATGCGATGGGTGCCATCGTCAATGGCATAGCCGTCGACGGCCTCACCCGGCCATTCGGTGGGACTTTCTTGGTCTTCAGTGACTACATGCGTGGTGCTGTGCGGCTTGCCGCTTTGATGAACGTGCCGAGCACATTCGTCTGGACGCACGATTCGATCGGACTCGGTGAGGACGGACCCACCCATCAACCCATCGAACACCTGTGGTCGCTTCGAGCCATTCCCGGACTTGCCGTGTGCAGGCCGGCAGATGCCCAGGAAACAGCAGCCGCATGGTTGGCGATCGTGCAACAGCGAGGACCGGTCGGGCTTGTTCTGACCCGCCAGGGTGTGCCGGTGGCGCCCACGAAGGTCGACGCAGTCCGCGACGGCGTAAAGCGCGGTGGCTATCTGGTGCGACAAACCGACCAGCCCGTCGCGATCATCATGGCCACCGGTTCGGAGGTTCACCTGGCCCTCGAGGCGGCGGAATCGTTGGCCGCAGCGGGCATCGAGGTGAACGTCGCCAGCCTGCCGTGCTTGGAGTGGTTCGATGATCAACCACGTGAATATCGCGATTCGGTGCTCGATCCCACTATCGACGCCCGAGTTGCCGTCGAGGCCGGCTCGGCCCAAGGCTGGTACCGATATGTCGGCCGAACTGGAGCGGTTATGGGTCTGGATCACTTCGGTGCAAGCGCCGACGGCGCTCGACTATTCAGCGAGTTCGGTATCACGGCTGACGAGGTAGCCGACCGAGTGCGCGGTCTCCTGTCATGACACCACCGATCCTGACCGAGCTAGCCGCAGCAGGCGTGAGTCTGTGGCTCGATGACCTCGATCGCACGCGTCTGGATGGCGGCTTGGCCGAATTGATAGCACGCTCGGCCATTTGCGGCGTGACCACCAACCCGACGATTTTCGATCGGGCTCTGGGGTCCGGCTCCCAGGCCTACCAGGAGCAACTCACCTCCCTGGCTGCCCAGGGAACGCAGACCGACGACGCAATCCGTGCGATCACCACAGACGACGTTCGTGCTGCCTGCGACATTTTGCACCCCGTTTGGCAGGCCTCCGGTGGTAAGGACGGCCGAGTATCCATCGAGGTGGATCCCCGCTTGGCCAATGACGCATCCGCAACCATCAACCAGGCGCGCGAACTGTGGCAGATCGTGGATCGTCCGAACGTGATGATCAAAATCCCCGCAACGCATGCAGGTCTACCAGCGATCTCGGATGCGTTGGCCAACGGAATCAGCGTCAACGTCACGCTGATCTTTTCGATCCAGCGCTATCGCGACGTGATGTCGGCGCACACCGAAGGTATCCAGCGAGCCATTGCCGCCGGTCATGATCCCGGCTCGATCGAATCCGTCGCATCGTTTTTCGTCAGCCGTGTCGACACCGCCGTCGACGCGCTACTGGACGCGCTCGACTCTCCTGCCGCAGATGCGCTGCGCGGTAAAGCCGCCATCGCGAATGCTCGACTGGCCTGGCAGGCCTATGTGGACCACTGCAGGAGCGAAACATGGCAGCAACTGAACGCCGCCGGGGCTCGTCCTCAACGGCCTTTGTGGGCGAGCACTGGTGTGAAGGACCCGACTTATGAGCCCACACGGTATGTGCTGGATCTCGTCGCTCCTGGGTGCGTCAATACCGTTCCCGAGGCCACCTTGCAGGCCGTTGTGGAGCAGGGGCAGCGAAGCGATCGATCGGTAACCGACACGGTCAGCGGAACCGCCGATGCCAGCAATGAGGTTGTCGCACAACTAGCCCAACTCGGCGTCGACATGGAACAGGTGTGCGCACAGTTGGAAACCGCCGGAGTGCAAGCTTTCGTCGATTCATGGCAGGCGCTGCGCGCCACGGTTGCGCAGGCCCTGAACACGAGTAAGCCCTGAACACGAGTAAGCCATGACCACGAACAACCCGCTGCGATCGGCATCGGATACCCGGCTGCCGCGTGTGGCAGGGCCCTGCGCGGTGGTGCTCTTCGGGGTGACCGGTGATTTGGCCCGTAAGAAGGTCATGCCGGCGATCTACGACCTGGCTGCCCGCGGACTCCTGCCTCCGGGTTTCGCATTGATCGGCTTCGCGCGTCGGGATTGGCAGGATCAAGACTTTGCCGAGGTGGTGCGCGAAGCGATCGCCGAACACTCCAGAACCGGCTTTGATCAGGCAACCTGGGATCGCCTCGCCGAGGGCATTCGTTTCGTTGCCGGGGATGCCGACGACCCAGAGGCCTACAACCGGCTCGGGCAGGAAATCTCCGAACTCGATACCCAACGCGGAACAGGGGGCAATCACGCGTTCTACCTGTCTATCCCACCGTCGGTTTTTCCGACTGTGCTGACCCACCTCAAAGAAAGCGGGTTGGCTCGACCGCCTCATCCTGATGCCTGGCGGCGAGTAGTCATCGAGAAGCCTTTCGGCCACGATCTCACCAGCGCCGAAGAACTCGATCAATTGGTCGACGATGTCTTTCCACCGGAATCGGTCTTCCGGATCGATCACTACCTGGGCAAGGAAACGGTCCAGAACATCCTGGCCGTCCGTTTCGCCAACTCCATGTTCGAGCCACTCTGGAATTCGAACTACGTGGACAACGTCCAAATAACGATGGCCGAGGACGTCGGTATCGCAGGACGCGCGGGCTACTACGACGGCATCGGAGCTGCGCGCGATGTCATGCAAAACCATCTTCTGCAATTACTGGCCCTGACCGCCATGGAGGAGCCGCGCACGTTCTCCGCGGCCGACGTCCGTGCCGAGAAGACCAAGGCGCTGGCAGCGGTGTCACTACCGGAAAATATCGACCAGCACACATCTCGCGGCCAGTACTCCCCCGGCTGGCAAGGCGGTATGCCGGTTCGCGGCTTCCGCCAGGAGGAAGGCATTCCCGCGGATTCGGTTACCGAAACCTACGCGGCTGCGCGCATGGATATCGATACCAGGCGATGGGCCGGCGTGCCCTTTTATCTGCGCACGGGAAAGCGCCTGGGACGACGAGTGACCGAAGTGGCAGTCATCTTCAAACGGGCGCCGCATTCACCCTTCCCGACTCGTAGTGTTGCCGGATTGAGTAACAACGCCTTGGTGTTCCGCATCCAACCGGACGAAGGCATAACGGTTCGCTTTGGTTCCAAAGTGCCCGACACCCAGGCGATTGAAGTGCGCGACGTCACGATGGACTTCCAGTACGGCGAGTCATTTGCCGACACCAGCCCCGAGGCGTACGAGCGACTCATCTTGGATGTTCTCCTCGGCGATCCGCCGCTGTTCCCGGATCGACAGGAAGTCGAATTGTCCTGGGCAATCGTCGACCCCATGTTGGATCGTTGGTCCGAGAGCGGTAGCCCCGAGCAGTACGCCTCCGGTGGCTGGGGTCCCGAATCGGCTTACCACATGATCGAACGCGACGGCCGTATGTGGCGGCGACCATGATCCGACTAGAAGACACCAGCGGCGGTGCCGTTGCCGCGGCGATCGCAGCCGAGCGCCACCGACAAGGCTCACCCACCACCGGCATGGTGCTGACACTGCTGATCTTGACCGATGAAGAACATCAAGAGGAAGCCACGTCTGCGGCGGTCCGAGCCGCCCGACAACACCCCATGCGGATCATCACGGTGATCCCACGGACATCGTCAGTGCCCACAACTGAGCGACTAGATGCCCTGATTTCGGTAGGCGGCGATGACGGACCCGGTGAGTTGGCGATCCTGCGGCTACGCGGCCCCTTGGCAGAACATGCCGGCTCGGTGGTGATCCCACTGTTGTTGGCCGACACCCCGATCGTGGCCTATTGGCCGGGAGCAGCGCCCGCGGATCCGGCGACAGATCCCATCGGGGGGCACGCCTCACGGCGGGTATGCGATGCAGCCATGGGGCTCGATCCGCTGGCCGATCTTCGGCACAGAGCACGGAACTACTCGCCAGGCGACAGCGATCTGGCCTGGACCCGCTTGACCCCATGGCGAACCGTCCTGGCGGGCAGCTTGGATTCCCAGCCCGATGTTCACGTGAGCCACATCAGCATCGAAGCCGGCGAGGGCCTACCCACAGCCCGACTCTTGGGCACCTGGCTGGCCACGCGATTGGCGGCGCCAGTGCGCTTCATCGACGTGCCCAGCAGCCACATCGAAGCGGTGACCATGTCAACGATGGATGGCGTCGTCGAGGTTCGCCGCAATGATCCGGCTCACCACAATGACGCGGCCGACCGATGGCAGAACGCGACTTTGACCCGGCCCAATGCACCGGCCACCGGCATCATGCTGCCGATCCGAGGACTCGACGAACTACTTGCCGAAGAGTTGCGCCACCTCGGACCCGATGAAGAGTTCGGCCAGGTCATCACGGCGCTGGTGGCAGGCGACTAAGCGAGGCTGCTAACTCCCGCCCAACCGATCGAGGGCTTCTTGCAAGATGGCCGCCCCGTCCTTGTCCGATCGTCGCTCTTTCACGTAGGCCAAGTGGGTCTTGTACGGCTCGACTTTCGGTGGCGCTGGCGGATTGTCCTTATCGGTGCCAGCCGGCAATCCACAACGCGGACAATCCCATTCTTCGGGGATGTCGGCGTCCGAGGCGAAGCTAGGGCGCGATTCATGCTTGTTACCGCACCAAAAGGAGATGTGGATTCGTGGCGCGGCCTCGCCTCGCTCGGCCTCCCCCATGGGCCCTGCGCCAACTCGGCTTCCGCGGATCGCGCTGCCACCTGCCATCGAATACTCCTTGCTAGATAGTGAGTCACTTCCCGGCTATTGGAGCCGGTCGGCCTTCGCCAGGTTAGCCGGGCGCCATTAGGTACTGATGATCAAACCGACGCCGACGATGCTGGCCGCCCAGACGAGTCCGATGCCCACGGTGAGTCGATCGAGGTTCTTCTCCGCAACCGATGAGCCACCGATCGAGGACGACACGCCACCACCGAATAAATCCGACAGTCCGCCGCCCTTCCCCCGGTGCAGCAAGATCAAGACGATCAGCAGCCCGCTGGTGATAACCAGGAGTACGGCAAGGACGATCGTCAGGACGGTGATCATGAGGATGCCAAGGATACCCCTGGCCGCTAGGCCAGCGGCGCAGGGTGCAGTCGGTAGCGCACGATGCCGATGAATTCGTCGGCATCCAAAGATGCGCCCCCGATCAATGCGCCATCCACATCCGGCTGGGCCATGATGGCGGCAACGTTGGCCGCCTTGACCGATCCGCCGTACAGAATCCGAACCGAAGACGCGGCTGCGGGGTTACGCTCGGCGATATCGGCCCGGATAGCACCGCAAACCTCCTGGGCGTCCTCACCTGTGGCTACCTCTCCGGTGCCAATGGCCCACACTGGTTCATAGGCGAGCACCAGATCACCGATCTGCTGGTCCGATAGTCCCGCCAGCGATCCACGAACCTGCTCGACCACGTAGGACACGTGCTCACCTGATTGACGCACCTCGAGGCCTTCGCCGACACACACGATCGGCACCAATTCGTTGGCGATAGCGGCCGAGGCTTTCGCGGAAACGGTCTCATCGTCTTCGCCGTGGTACTCACGGCGCTCGCTGTGGCCCACGGTCACGTAGGTGCAACCGAGTTTGGCCAGCATCGCCCCGGAAACCTCGCCGGTGTAGGCGCCCGAACTGTGCACCGACAGGTCTTGTGCTCCGTAGGCGATGTCGTAGTGGTCACCTTCTACCAGAGTTTGAACGCTGCGAATATCGGTGAAAGGCGGCAGCACAGCCACCTCCACCGCGTCCAGGTCTTCCTCGCTCAGCGCAAAGGCCAACTTCTGCACCAAGGCGATGGCCTCGAAGTGATTCAGGTTCATCTTCCAGTTACCAGCCATCAAAGGCTTGCGGGTGGTCATCGACTCTCCTCCAAGACACTGAGCCCGGGGAGCTGCTTGCCCTCCAGGAATTCCAAACTCGCTCCCCCGCCGGTACTGATGTGATCGAAGGCCGATTCAGTCAGACCCAATTGGCGAATGGCGGCAGCAGAATCTCCCCCGCCGACGACGGTCATCCCCGGCGCCGCCGCCATGGCTTCGGCCACAGCGCGGGTGCCGGCTTCGAATGGCTGCATCTCAAAAACCCCCATCGGTCCGTTCCAAACGATGGTTCCGGCATCAGCTATCCGCTCGGCGTAGTACCGGGCCGTTGCAGGTCCGATGTCCAGGCCCATCCAGCCGTCGGGGATGTCCTGGGCGGAGACGACGCGCACCTGTGCATCGGCGGCGAATCGATCCGCCACCACCACATCAGTAGGCAATGCAACTTCGATGCCGAGATTGCGTGCCTGCTCCAAGAATCCCAAGACTGTCGGGATCTGGTCTTCTTCCAATAGAGACGACCCCACCGGGTGCCCTTGGGCTGCCAGAAACGTGAAGGCCATGCCACCGCCAATGAGCAGCCTGTCGACGCGTGGGATGAGATTGCCGATGACGGCCAGCTTGTCGCTCACCTTGGAGCCACCCAGAACCACCACGTAGGGTCGATCCGGCTCCCCGAGCAACGTGGCGAAGACCTCGGCTTCTTTATGCACGAGCCGGCCAGCTGCATTCGGTAGGAGTGTGGCGATGTCGGTCACCGAGGCCTGCTCACGATGCACCACACCGAACCCGTCGCACACGAAATAGTCACCGAGAGCCGCCAGCTCCTGGGCCAGTTCAGCCCGCTGGGCGGGATCCTTGCTGGTCTCTCGGGGATCGAATCGAATGTTTTCCAGCAGCACCATCTCACCGGGACTGATCGTCTCCAACATCCCTCGAGCGTGATCGATGTCGGGGGCCAGATCCACCGGGGTCCCCAGGAATTCGGAGAGCGCCACCGCAACCGGGGCCAAGCTCAAGGAAGGATCCGCCTGCCCCTTCGGTCGACCCAGATGGGCCACGAGCAGCACCCGAGCCCCTTGATCGCGCAGGTAGTCCAGGGTGGGAAGCGCTGCTTCGATTCGCCCCGGGTCGGTGATCACCGCGATTCCTGCCTCGTCATGACCGAGCGGCACGTTGAAGTCCGCGCGGACGATGACGACAGACCCGGAAACGGAAAGATCGTCCAGGCTCCGCATGATCAGAGTTTGGAGCCGACGAGACCCACGAGGTCGACAAGGCGATTGCTGTAGCCCCACTCGTTGTCGTACCAACCCAGCACCTTGACCATGTTCCCGTTGGCGTTCGTCATATCGGAATCGAAGATGCACGACGATGGATCGGTGACGATGTCTGAGGAGACGATCGGGTCCTCGGTGTACTGCAAGATCCCTTTCATCGGGCCTTCGGCGGCTTTCTTCACTACCGCGTTGATCTCTTCCTTCGTAGCCGCGGTCTTGAGTTCGACGGTCAGATCGGTTGCCGAACCGGTGGGCACCGGGACCCGCATCGCGTAACCGTCGAGTTTTCCCTTCATGTGCGGCATCACCAGGGCGATCGCTTTCGCAGCACCGGTACTCGTGGGAATCATGTTGATAGCCGCCGCACGGGCTCGACGCAGATCGCTATGCGGGAAGTCCAAGATGCGTTGATCGTTGGTATAGGCGTGGATGGTGGTCATCAGCCCGCGCTCGATACCGAAGGCATCGTCGATGGCCTTCGCCATCGGTGCCAGGCAGTTAGTGGTGCACGAAGCGTTGGAGATGATCACGTCGGTGGCCGGGTTGTAGTCCGCATCGTTGACGCCCATGACGATGGTGATGTCCTCGCCCTTGGCCGGCGCGGAGATGATTACCTTCTTCGCGCCGGCAGTGACGTGCTTACGGGCATCGTCGGCGTTGGTGAAGATGCCCGTGGACTCCACCACGATGTCGGCGCCCACCTTGGCCCATGGGAGGTCGGCAGGATCCCGTTCGGCGAACACCGGGATTGCTTTGCCTGCCACGACGATCCCCCCATCGGCAGCCTCGACCGGGACGCCGATTCGCCCGAGAACCGAGTCGTACTTCAGCAGATGAGCAAGGGTCGTGGTGTCGGTGAGATCGTTGATGCCCACCACCTCCACGTCCACTCCGCTGGTCAGCAGCGCGCGAAAGAAGTTACGACCTATTCGTCCGAATCCGTTGATGCCGACCTTGATGGTCACAGGGTTCTCCTCCGGTTGGGCGTTCGTTGTTTCATTGCTGGTGTTGAGGCTTGTTTGACTGCTCGTGGGCGTTCCCGCCATGCGATAGACAGCGCTTACATCATAGTGACGCAAGTAACTCCGATGTTAAGTCGGTCTTACTTGCCGAGCTCGACTTACTCGCCGGAGAGGTCAGCATCCATGAGGGCAGCCTCGGTATCGGGGATACCCAGTTCGGCGGCTCGCTTGTCGGCCAAGGCCAGTAATCGGCGAATCCGACCGGCAATAGCGTCCTTCGTCATCGGAGGATCCGCCAAGGCTCCGAGTTCTTCCAAACTCGCCTGCTGGTTGTCGATTCGCAGCCGACCGGCCACGACCAAGTGATCGGGAGCGTCCTGTCCCAAGATCTCCAAGGCTCGCGCTACCCGAGCGCCGGCGGCGACGGCCGCCCGCGCCGAACGGCGCAGATTGGCGTCATCGAAGTTCGCCAGACGATTGGCCGTTGCCCGGACTTCCCGGCGCATCCGACGTTCCTCCCACGCCAGAACCGATTCATGTGCGCCCATCCTCGTGAGCAGCGCGCTGATCGCATCGCCATCCCTGATCACCACTCGGTCCACACCCCGGACTTCCCGGGACTTGGCCGCGATGCTCAATCGACGCGCGGCCCCGACCAACGCAAGTCCGGCCTCCGGCCCCGGTGCCGTGACTTCCATGGACGACGAACGCCCTGGTTCGGTTAACGAACCATGGGCCAAGAACGCACCCCGCCATGCAGCTTCACAATCACACAGGCCTCCGGCCACAATTGCCGGCGGTAGGCCGCGCACCGGCCGCCCACCCCCATCGACGATTCCGGTCTGCTTCGCCAGCGCCTCGCCACCTTGACTCACGCGCACCAGGTAGCGGGTTCCCTTCTTGATACCCGATCCCTGCACCATCGCGATCTCGCTGTCATGGCCATAGACATCGAAGATGTCTTTTCGTAGGCGTCGCGCCGTAGCCCCGGCATCGACATCGGCCTCGATCACGATCGAGCCACCCACAATGTGCAAAGCGCCAGCGAAACGCAGCAACGTAGCTACCTCTGCCTTTCGGCAGCATGTCTTCGTTACCTCGACTCGGCTGAGCTCGTCTTTCACGGCAGCCGTCATCGCCATAGTGGCCGTTCCTCTCGTCATCAGGCCAGAACCGTACCGAAAGCGCGCCCGAGCTTGTCTGGGTCGTGCCTATCGCCGGCACCAGCGAGGTCGGCTAGCACCACTTCGGACCGCCATGATCGACACGCTGCCAACAGGTGCTCGCGTGCCCGACCGTCTCCTACGTGTCGCTCGTCGGCCAGAACTACGTCGATCCGCACCTCCGGCGCGTGCGCCCTCATCGCTTCGATGTGCTGGGCGGGAGAGAAATCGCCGGTTTCACCTTCCTGGGGATCCAGGTTCAAGACCAAGACCGTGCGCCCGGGCGCCGAGGCCACCGCAGTGCGTAGTTCGGGTAGCACCAGGTGTGGCATCAGCGAGGTGAACCACGAGCCCGGCCCCAGCACGATCGCGTCGGCCTCCGCAACCGCCTGCAGCGCTTGTGGACAGGCGCGGGCCCCGGGCGGCTCCAGCCACACCTGCTCGACCCGCCCGACGGTGGTGGCTACGGCCACCTGGCCTCGCACCACACTCCGTGAATCCGGCGCGGACACGGCGTGGCCGTGAATCCGGGCCACGATCTCGAGCGGGTCAAGGCTGCAAGGCAGCACCCGCCCAACCGCGCCCACCAAGGTGGCCATCTCATCCAGCGCAGCGACTGGATCATCCAGGCGTTGCCACAGCGCCGCCATCAACACATTGCCGACGGCATGTCCGGCGAGCTCGCCCTCACCGGTGAATCGGAACTGCAGTACCTCCGCCCAGGCCCGGGCAGAATCCTGGTCACCGCACAAGGCGGCCAAAGCCATGCGCATGTCGCCCGGTGGCAAGATGCCGAATTCCTTGCGAAGCCGCCCGCTGGATCCGCCGTCGTCGGCAACCCCCACCACTGCGGTCAATCGATCGGTGACCGAGCGCAGCGCCTGCAGACTCACGGCCAGCCCGTGCCCACCGCCCAACGCGACAACACCCAAGGGGGCGCGATCGGAATGACGATTGGTTTCCACAGGTACTCGGCTCGCTCGCGCAGTGCTGGCGTGCTATTCCTTGCCTAGGTCGCGATGCTCGACGCCGACAACTACATCCGGAGATTCCAAGGCAACGGCAAGTGCTTGGCTCAGGGCAACGCTTCGATGCTTTCCGCCGGTACACCCGATTGCAACCGTCACGAATCGTTTTCCTTCGCGCAGGTATCCGTCACGTGTGGTCTTGACCAAAGCCTCCAGATGACCCAGGAATTCGCCGGCACCCTCGCCCGAAAGCACCGCATGTGCTACCCGTTCATTTCGGCCATCGAGTTCTCGGAGATTCTCGTCCCAATGCGGATTCGGAAGGAAACGGGCATCGGCCACCATGTCCGCATCCACCGGAATTCCGTGTTTGAATCCGAAGGACATCACTGTGATGCGCAGGCGTTCACTCGGGTCGGCGAACGACGAATCGATGGCACGACGCAATTCGTGGACATTCAGCGAAGTCGTGTCGATGACCAGGTCCGCCTGCGATCGCAGGTCACCAAGAACGAGGCGCTCCTTACGCAGACCATCCAAAATCCGCGCACCCTCTTGCAGCGGGTGGGGTCGGCGCGATGATTCGAATCTGCGCACCAACGATTCTTCGGATGCCTCAAGAAACAGAACTCCCATGCGCACACCGCGTTCGCGGATACCTTCCATGGCCTCGGAAAGTTGTGGGAAGAAGGAGCCACCGCGAGCATCCACCACCACTGCCACTCGATCCACATCCGGGGTGTCCGCCGCCACATCGATCGCAGCACCGAGCAGCATAGGAGGGATGTTGTCGATCACGAACCACCCGGCGTCCTCCAAAGCCCGAGCAGCGGTGGATCGTCCGGCCCCCGACATCCCGGTAACCAAGAGAACGTCGAAGGAAGCTACATCCTCAGCCATGGGTGTGCTCCTTCGAGGATTCGAACGACGGGGGCGCTGGGGCAATCGAGGCAGACGCTAGCGCCTGGGCGATGGAATCCGCGAGTGCCGGACCGATTCCCGACACCTCCTGCAACTGCTCCACACTCGCCTGCCGTATCGCTCGCACGCTCCCGAAGTGTTTCAGTAGCGCCTTGGCCCGCACTTCACCGAGTCCGGCAATACCGTCGAGGGCACTAGCCCTGGTGCGCGCGGATCGCTTCTTGCGATGAAAGGCAATCGCTGTGCGGTGCGATTCATCACGAATCCGCTGCAACAGATACAAGGCTTCACTGGTACGCGGCAGGATTATCGGATCACGCGAATCCGGCGTCCAGACTTCTTCGAGCCGTTTGGCAAGACCTACCACTGGGATCTCGCTGGCTCCACTTTCCATCAGCGCTTGCTGGGCAGCGGCGACCTGTGGTGCACCACCGTCGATAACCAACAGCCCGGGCGGGTAGGCGAAGGTAGGCGAAGGCCCGAGTGTTTCATCGTCGTTGGCCTTGGTGCGCTGAGCGAAGCGTCGAGTAACCACTTCAGCTACGGCGGTGAGGTCATCAGCCCCGGCCGTACGAATGGTGAACGTCCGATACTCACCCTTCCGCGCAAGTCCGTCTTCAAACACCACTAAAGACGCCACCGTGTCGGTGCCTTGAAGGGTTGAGATATCGATGCATTCGATTCGTAACGGAGCCTCGTTCAGTTCCAGGTATTCCTGCAACTGAGCTAGGGCCTCGCTGCGCGCGGTGAGATCGCTCGACCGCTTGAGACGATGACGACCCAAGGCATCGCTGGCATTCGCTAACGCCGTGTCCATCAACGATCGTTTATCGCCGCGCTGCGGAACCCGTAGCTCAACGGGTGATCCCCGTCGTGCGGCCAGCCATTGGCTCAGCGCCGCGGGATCTACTGCTTGATGCGACAGCAAGACTTCGCGGGCCGGCCTTGCGCTATCTATCTCCACTCCGCTTCGATCTCTTCCGGCAAAGACTTGCTGCACGATCCGCTCGATGTAGCCCCCCAACGGCAACTCTTCGGCCTTTTCCACGATGAAACTGCGTTCGCCAACGAGGCGGCCTTCTCGGATGTGGAATGTCTGCACTCCCAACTCGAGTTCATCGTCGTGCACGGCGATGAGATCCGCGTCGGTGCCGTCGGATAGCACAACCGCGTTTCGTTCCATCGCTCTGCGCAGCGCGCCGAGTCGGTCGCGCAGCCGGGCAGCTTCCTCATAATCCTGGCGTTCAGCTGCCTGAGCCATAGCCGATTCAAGCGACTTGACGAAGGGGCCAGTGTTGCCCGCAAGGAAGCGACACAGGTCCTCCACCCGCGTGCGATATTCGGACTCGTCGATCCTTCCCACACACGGCGCCGAGCATTTATCGATGTACCCCAGTAAGCAGGGACGACCCATTTGCTCCGCACGTCGGAAGACTCCATCTCGGCAGGTCCGAACCCCGAAGACCTTGGATAGTTCATCCAGGGTCTGGCGAATTGCCCACGCATGCGCGTAAGGACCGAAGTAGCGGGTGCCTTTCTTTCGCGGCTCGCGCACCACCGATGCCCGAGGGAATCGTTCTCCCACGGTGACGGCGAGATACGGATAAGACTTGTCATCTCGGTACTTGACGTTGAATCGTGGATCGAATTCCTTGATCCAGGTGAACTCCAGAGCCAGGGCTTCGACCTCGTTGGCGACAACAACCCAGTCCACCGACGACGCCGCCTGCAACATCGACTGCGTCCGAGGATGTAAGGAGGCGAAATCGGCGAAATAGGAATTCAGCCGCGAACGGAGAGACTGCGCTTTCCCGACGTACACCACGCGGCCGTGGGCATCACGGAAGCGGTATACCCCGGGGCGGGTGGGAAGAGTCCCCGAAGCTGGTC
>Ga0102945_1000249_pt1 | contig 16718 bp, 13 predicted proteins | sample SalPonred_H2O_MG_FD_78207 | JGI IMG/M metagenome (GOLD analysis project Ga0102945, IMG submission 78207) | Salt pond water microbial communities from South San Francisco under conditions of wetland restoration - Salt Pond MetaG R2_restored_H2O_MG ...
ACCGGTGCCACAGCTATCGGTGAGGTCATCGTGACCAGCGTTTCCGGCACCCTGATAGCCACAGCAACCTTCAACGAGTCGGCGAATATCCACGAGTGGTACTCACGCGTTCGCAATGCCATTCCCGAGGTCCACATACTCATCGTGGACGACAGTTCTCCCGACGGAACCGCAGACATTATCAAAGAACTACAGAACGGCGACGAGGCTCTTCACCTCTTGCTACGCCCGCAGAAGAGTGGCTTGGGATCGGCCCACCGAGCCGCCATGCTCTATGCGCTCGAGCATGAATTCGAGGTGCTCGTCACGATGGATGCAGACCTGTCACACCAACCGGAAGAGATCCCCTCGCTTCTTGACCAGACGTCCGACTATGACTTTGTGATCGGGACTCGCTCCGGACAAGGAACCTCCGACTACGTGGGCCTTCGAAAGTTCCTGAGCCTCGCCGGGAACCGAGCCGCACAGGTCTTCATTCCCACAGGCTTGACCGAGTACACCACTTCTTTTCGGGCCTTCCGACCATCGGCACTAAACGTGCTCTTCACTCACGGAATCCAAGATGACGGGTACGCATTCTTCATGGAGACGGTCGAGATCCTCTACCGGTCCGGTTGCCGCATGACCGAAGTCCCTATCCACTTCATGGATCGCACTCGAGGCAAGTCGAAGATCCCGAAGCATCAGATTTGGTTGAGTGGCTCGACCCTCGCCCGACTCTCAGCGAAGCGCCTTGTGCGCGCTCGTTAGCGGACTGGTGCTGCGGCTCGGGCGCGCCTAGATACCTCCCAAGCCGCCAGCCGTGTGGCCGCTCTGACCGGTCGTCGCCAAAGCCACGAGAATCGGCGGGCCATCGGTGCCAGCGCACGGCCCTTCGCTCTCTCGGACTCGACAAGGTTGGTGGTTCGGTCTGCCACGGTCAGCGAATCGCCGTGCCAGCGGAAGGCAGCAACGACATCCGGCACCGACACCAGTTCTCCAAGCCTTCGAAGCTTGAGAAGCAGATCAAGATCAAAGGCGAATCGGAAGCTCTCATCGAGGCCACCAACTGCGGCCCAAGCATCAACTCGGACCAGCATGCCTGGTTGCGGGATCAAGTCTGGTCCCCAGGAGAGAATGCGGGGCGCCCATCTCCCCGCACGACTTATCCACAATTCCGCTCCGGAATCATCGATATACCGACAGGCGCCGTAGGCAAGAACAGCACTCGGATCTCTGTCAAGAGCCGCTGTTGTGGTGGCTAAGGACCCGGCTTCGAGGAGATCATCATCACCCAGCCAATTTACGAACTCATGTCTAGGCTCTCTGCAGTCGACGCCGACATTGATTGCACCGGGAAGAGAGCCGGGATCGGCAACGAGCCGCGCATCAAAGTCCTTCGCCGCCTTGCCTATGACTGGATCATCCACGGGACCCACGATGACGATGTCAGAGGGGACGGATTGGGTTCGAATCGAAGCCAGATTTTCCAGGAGCATTTCCGGGCGCTTACCGAGCGTCGGAACAACAAGTAAGACCCGAGTTCCTGACACGGCCAGACTGTACCGTGATCATGTGGATGGTGCCGTCGACAAAATCATCATCGTTCCCCGCAATGGGCTAGGAAACCGCCTCCAAGCCTGGGCGAGCGCCTCGATACTGGCGCACCGATTACGGGCAACGTTGGAAATCCTCTGGGAGCCGCAACCCGTGGCACCTGCACTCTTCTTCGACTTGTTCGACGCCACACACTCGGCTGATGCGCCCGGGGGTGAAGTCATCGAGCGTGAATCCCTCGTGGGTTTACTCGGAGGTGATCACGAAAGCCTTCCCCGCTTTTTGTGGTCGGACGAGCAGCGTGGCGTGGTTTTCCTGGCTGGACACGACCGCGGCGAACAGGTCTTCATGCCGCAACTTCGAGCAGTCCTTTTGGGAGCGGACCACCCCATGACTCTCGTTGTCGTAGCCGGTGGACTGTTCGACATCACATCCAAACCAGTCAGTGGACGCTCGGAGTTCGTCGAGCAACGACGCGAGTTCTACCGAGAGCTGCGATGGAGTGGAGCTGTTCACGCCTTGGCGTCCTCGAGTCCTGCAAAAGTTCCGTTCAATGCCGTCCACATCCGGACGACGGATCGAAGTCGTGAGGCACCGACACCTCGTTCTATTGGCGCGGCATTGAAGCAATTGCGCAGGGAGTCCGAGATCGATCCGCTTTTCATCGCAGCAGACACGTCCGAGGGCAGAGACATCTGGTCTGCTCACGCGGCTTCGCTCGGCTTTGCTCCTTGGTCACTGCCAACCGTTGATTTCGATAGAGCATCGATCTCTGCAGAGGTTTCAGCTGCGGCGGACTGGCTTCTGTTATCGCAGAGCGTTTCGACTATCTATCCGGCGGCCTCTACTTTCTCATCCGAAGCCACTGTCGCCTCGGGCGGAACCGGCATTGCACTAACTGCGGGTTCCACGACACGTGTCGGGCGTGCCCTCAAAGTTCACGCTTCTAACGCGTGGAAACGCTTGATTCGCTAGCGACGTAAGCCTTCACCAATTCCGGCTCCGCGCAGTCGCAATGACTGCTTCGGTTGGGGTGTGCACAGTGGGTAGGCATCCCAGCACTGATCACCTGTCGTCGGCATGAGTAGTCGTAATCTAGAGTCGACTTCTAGCTCGGTTGTTGGAACCCTGGCTACATCAACAACTGCGAACTCCACAGGCACCCACCGGCTCGTTCGTTCCGACGTTGACTCTGCAAAGTCAATACGAAGGAACACGGTGAGCATGCAGGCCAGGGCAATGACCGCAGAGATACTGAAATAGGAAATGGTTGCTACCCAGTCTCTCGTCCGGGACCACTGCCACAGGCTCCAACCCAAGGGGATAACTCCCAGCGTAAAGACGGGACCCCACGCAAATCGGAAACTCGGAGGAGTGAATAAAAACCAGAATGTGGTTGCCACAAGGCTGGGTAGCAACGCAAGCAACATTCGACGAGGAGGCCTAGTCACCAACACACCCATGACACCGGCAACGATCAACAGCAGTGCAGCGTAGGTTTCCCAAGTGGACAAGGCTCTGGAAATCCATGAGCCAATCCAGGACCAGGAATCGGCTGCTGCCCAAGGATTCGCTGGGTCCCGCGCCGCTCCTAGCGTTGCTAGTCGCTCCGGAGTGGCATCAGTGGCACGCCAGTCGACATCGAAAGCCACGAGCGAGAGTGGATATTGCCACCAACCACTGAGCCGGTAGTCACGGAGGGCACCCGACGCCACCGCAAGGATCACCCACACTGCTGCTACGCCTGCAGCAGCCCGGGCCTGTCTATTTGTTGCATCGCGGCGCCTCCTAATGGCCACGAACACCACAACAAGAGCCACTACAGCGGCGTAAGCCACCATGGTCGAGCGGACGAGCACAGTCGAGGTGACGATAGCCACCGCTGTTGCAGCGGAGGGCACCCACTTTTGGCGAGAAAGAACATCCGATAGGTAAGCACTGGAAGCGACCACTAGCACCAAAACATGCGAGTCTTGTGTCGGACTCACCACCCAATAGTCACCAAGAGGCAACATGGTGAAGGCAATAACCGCAGTGCCGATACCAGCCACGTACGTACCAGCTTTTTTCTCACGTCGCAGCACCCGAACAGCAAGATCACTGGCTAATAAGATGAACACGATCGAGTTCAGCGCACGGAAGCCCTCAAGTCCCAATGGGCTCCAGGACAGTAGTCCAGCCAGAGGCCACTGGCTAGTCGCGTAGCCGTAGGCGAAGAACAGATTGGCAAGTCCCGGAATTGCGGCGAAGTCCTCCGCGTAACGGATAGCTCCAAGGTGATAGAGACCGGTGTCGTAGTTGGTCACCGGGCCTACGACCCGCAAGGCGAGAACCAGGACCGTAATGCCGAGGCTGCTCAACAGAAAAACGACCGAGGCTGTGGGTCGCTTGAACGAGACTCTACGAGGGCAGCGAATAACCACCGCGATTCCAGCGACGGCGCTCACCACACAGGCTACGCCGATCACGATCGGTACTCGCCAATCCGCTAACGGAAGAACCTGGTTCAGAAGCAGACCGAGGACGCTGAGTACCAGCAGCCCCCACCACAGTGAGTGTCGGATATAGGTGCTGATGGGCGCGCGTCGAAGGATGATGCCAGCCCACGGAAGCCCGAGCGCCACAATGATCGCGACTGCGAATGCAAAAGTAACGAGTGAAAGCAGGACTCCGGTGAACATGACGGTGACGGCTCGAATCAGCTCATAAGCACACGGAAATACTCAATGGTTCGCTTCAAACCATCCTCGAGCGGGATGTGGGGTTCCCAGCCCAAGACCGTTCGTGCCTTGGAAATATCGGGCTGCCGGCGGACCGGATCATCCTGGGGAAGGGGTTGGTAGTCGATGCCGGGAGCTTCCGGAATCTCTTTCACAACCATGTCTGCTAGTTCCGCGATCGTGAATTCACCAGGGTTGCCCAAGTTTATCGGGCCCGTCACATCAGGATCTGACTTCATCATGGCGATGAGGCCGTCGATCAAATCGTCGATGTAACAGAAACTCCTTGTCTGCGAACCGTCTCCGTAGACGGGAAGTGCTCGACCATCCAGCGCACTCACAATGAAGTTAGACACCACACGTCCATCCTTCGGGTGCATGCGCGGCCCATAGGTGTTAAAGAGTCGGACAACCTTGATCTCAAGGTCGTGTTGACGCCGGTAATCGAAGAACAGGGTCTCCGCAGCACGCTTTCCTTCGTCGTAGCAAGCCCGAGGTCCAATGGGATTGACGTTGCCCCAGTACTCCTCCGTTTGAGGATGGACCAGTGGGTCCCCGTAAACCTCCGATGTGCTGGTCAGAAGGATCTTCGCCCCGGTTCTCTTGGCCAGACCGAGCATGTTGATAGATCCGTGAACAGCGGTCTTGGTCGTCTGAACAGGATCGCGTTGGTAGTGGATGGGACTAGCCGGACAGGCAAGGTGATAGATCTCGTCAACCTCGACGTACAAGGGGAAGGTGACGTCATGCCGCAGAACCTCAAACCTCGGATTACCCATCAGGTGGGCGATGTTGTCTTTGGTGGACGAGTAGTAGTTATCAACACACAGAACGTCATAGCCATCTTCGAGTAGACGTTCACACAAGTGCGATCCAATGAATCCAGCTCCACCCGTGACGATTGCCCTTCCCGTGGGAATGCTCATGCCGCCCTCCTGAACTTCCGCGTAGCGAAATTAAATGCCTGGTGTGCGATGCCTGGAAGAGTTACCTGGAAATGGTGTACCCGGGTCCACGCATCTGCCTGCTCGTCCACCTCAACGGGAACCCGACGAGTCGGCAGCGTAACTGAGCCGACAGGTTCTATCTCAACCGTCTCGAGCGTATGTGTCGCATCTCCACCAAAACCCAGATTTTCTATGAGGTTGACGTTGGCCGTGGCTATCAGTTGATCGTGTTTCATCGCCGCAAATACGAGTTGGGCATCCCAGGTGTCAACTTGCTTCCGAGCCATCATTTCGAATGTCATCGCCCAGAAGAGACTGCCGGACAGCGAGCGCCCGCTGCTGCGCCACAAATCACGACTCGGCAACTCTCGCCTCCATCCCCGAAGATCTAGTTGATACAGCTCCCACGACCGTCTCCACGTTGCCCATCCCCAAATATGCGCCACGCGGCTGAATCGATACGCATCGTTGGGATGTGATTGCGCTGAGGAAGGAACGAAATTGCAGCCCGAAATGGCGAACACTCTGTCGTCATTTTCGTATCGGTCGAGCAATTCCTGACAGAAGCTAAAGAACGAGAGGTCCGGGATAACGTCGTCTTCAAGGATGATTCCTGCCTCAACGTGTTGGAAGAACCAGGTGATCGCGGAACTCACGCCTTCTCCGCAACCTAGGTTCGCTTCCCTGAACAGCGTGTGGACCGTGCAGTCCCAGTCAAGCTTGCCAATCAGGTCACGGCATGCCTGAACTTTCTCAGTCTCACCGATGCGTTCGCGGCGAGGACCGTCGATAGCGATATAGACATCGCTTGGCTGTATTTCTCTGAGGCGACCGACCAGTTGCTCAAGCAGTTCGGGTCGGTTGAAGGCGATGACGAGCACCGGCAGTTCGAAGCCCTGCCATCGCTGCTCACCTAGGCCACGGCCCTCATCCGCGACGGTCATTGCGTTTCCGCTCTTCCTCAACCGCCTCTTCGAGAAGCGCTACTTCCTCCGCCAAGCGCCGAATTCGTGCTTCGTGTCGACTCAGTTCGAAGCTCAGTTGAATTGCAACAAGAATCAACATGACGAGCGTCGCGAAAAACAGCAGATTGACCGGCTCGGCGACATTGAGGGTTGAGCTCAACCACAGCAGGGCTGCAGGAAAGACAGAAAAGACCAGAGCGGCTGCTGAAAAGAGGAGCCACAAGACCGCATACTTCTCCCGGAGAACACCCCTTCGCAGGAGACTAAACACAAACGCGAAAGTGATGATGGATGCCGCTGCGCCAAGGATTTGAGCAGTCATGACAAGTCGCCCTTGGGGACGTAACCGCCTTTGAGACTGGTAACGAGAATCGCAAGTGTCGCTCTACCCAAGTACAGAGCTGACCACACTGCATTCTTGCTGGGGCGGCCTGTTTGCCGGAAATACATTGTAACGGGAGTCTCGTGAATAATGAGCTTGTTGCGTATCGCGATCGCAAGCGAACCAACAGTGTCACCCAGGTAATCGGCTGGGTACTCGGTCGCGAACAGTTCGATGGCGCGTGGGCCCGCAGATCGAAAGCCACTTGTGGGGTCGGAGATGCGTCCGCGGTTCATTCGACTCAACGCCTTGCTCAGCAAGATCATCGCCCACCGACGCGGGCCCCCGACAAAGTACTGCGAATCAGGGTGAAACCGCGTGCCCACGACCACGTCGGCCTCCGAAAGTCCATCCAGAACTCGATCTAAGTCGGCAGGATCATGTTGACCATCCGCATCTACTTGAACGACCGCCTGATACCCGTGGCGCTGGGCGAAGAGGAATGCAGTTCGCATGGCTCCTCCCACCCCCACATTGAATGGAAGTGAAACGACTAGAGCTCCTGCCTGCTCGGCGAGCCGGGCGGTGTGGTCTGTCGAGCCGTCATTCACGACGAGAATCTCTGCTTCCGGGCGATGGTCGAGAACCTTGTGGATCACATCAGCGATGGAACCCTGCTCGTTCCAGGCTGGGATCGCCACCAACGTTCCTGCGTCACTCACCCGCCTAACGCTAGCCCACACAGGCGTGCGCAACCTGCATCGCGAAGTCGGACCAGCGGGGTACCCGGACTCCATCGACGCTGTTCCTCAGACCCTCCAGCTTTCCGATATTCGCATAGTGAGAGAAAGCAGCACTCAAATTCGGGACGGATGGCTCGCCTATGCAGGTCGCGCCGTCACCCTCCATGAGCTCCGCTGCGGGCTGAATCCCTCCATACAGGACGGGAACACCCTGACGGATGGCCTCTAGGACAGGGATGCCGTAGCCCTCGGCTCCAACAGATAAAAACAGGTCCGCCTCCTGCAGTAACTCCACGACCTGGCCATCAGATGCTCCCCTCACCCATTCGACCCCCCACCCTCCATTGGCTGCGGAGTCCAGGGCTCGGGTCATGTCGCGGTCTGAAACCGAGGGATTCCCGACGTACACGAGGCGCGCATCGACCCCTGATTCACGAGAAAGTCGAAAGGCTTCGAGGATCTCAAGAGGCATCTTGCGGGCTTCCAAGGTGCCAAGGCGAAGAAACGTCACTGGTCGCGACTCCTGATTGATCGCGCGTCGCGATGCCGTCTGAAGGGGTACGTGGTCGCCACCTGGCGAGGCGACAGTGGTTAATAAATTGTCACTGCGCCTTAGCCGCGTGACGATTTCTTCTCGCGAATGATCTGAGATACACACGACTGAGGAGACGGTTGCCAAGCTTCGGAAATACGTGCTTACCCAACGCGCGACTCCTGGAGGGAACCGATAGTTGTATGACTCAGTCATTGGCAGGGCGTCGTATCCGACCATGGCAGTGGGCATCGATTCACCAAGCAGTCGGAGTCGAGTGAGAACACTCGGCAGGTAAGAGACCTCGGGAACTAGCCATGAACTGAAGCGGGCCGGAACCATCGCAGGTTGAATATGGGGAGCAGATCTAGCTAACTCTCCCACTCGACGATCGACACGACGGCGAACACTGTCTTCCTCAGTATGGACGAAAGCCAGCCCGACAAGTTCGGCCGCTTGCGAAGGCGTTAGAAGCAAGTATTCCGCCCCGCACGGAATGACGAACTCCGCGGGAATATCCTCCGTGGGCCACTCTCCCGCGAGGTATTGCAGAACGCGTTGAATACCGGACGCGTAGGGATCTGTAACGAACTGCTCAAGGTCTACACCCACTCGATCCATCACGGTTCCTCGGGATGTTGATGAACCATTGCACCGGTGTCCAAGCCGTTAAGTGCTGCGTTTCGCATTTGGTCAGCACTAGTTCGTATTAACTCCGGATGCTCATTGAGGATACTAAGAACGTCTTCGTATTCGAATGTGTCAAGACCGCTGGCAAGGTCCTCGTAGACCGCGGTCACGAAGGAGAAATCATCCGCTGAATCCACGGTCCATCTCATATGGGAATTGTTCCGTCCAAGCGGATCGACGAAGTTCCGAAGGATGTACTGATGTGGACGGCGATAAATGCCCAGGGTAACGTGCTCGCGCTCATCAGGATCCTCTGAAATGGCCGCGATTTCCCGCAACGACGCACTGGTCATGACTTCAACGTCAAGCCCATCAGGATAGGTGGGATCCAGAGTGTTCGACACGTAGTCCGCGTCCGAGGAATGGAACTCCTCGACTACCTGATCAATGACATGCGGGCTCACCAAGGGACAGTCCGCCGTTAGTCGAACCACAACATCACAGTCGTGCATCTCCAAGGCACTGACGAATCGTGCCAGGACGTCATCCAAAGAACCCCGAACAACGTGCACTCCTGGGCTGGCCTCCACAAGCGCAGCAAGTGCATCGTCGGAAGCATCTTCCGACGTGGCGATGACGACCGAATCCAGAGTTGAGGCACGACTGATCCGCTCTAATTGCCGGATCAGCATCGGTGCTCCTAGGACAGGCTTCATTACCTTTCCCGGTAACCGTGTAGAGGACATGCGCGCTTGGACGATGGCAACGGTGCGACCACGAAAAAGGCTCATGTGCCGGTCTTCCTGAGAATCTCGAACAACTGCTCGGCATAGTTGTGTGGGTCCATATCGCTTAGGTAGTTCCGACGAGCCACCTCGACGTCTGTACTCGTCATCGGACGCTGAATCAACTCCCCAAGAGCCTCCGCCACCTGGACTGGACTGACCGCATCCGGCAGGCGGTGGACGAAGGCAGGTGGATTCACATCCGCGCAGAGGCCACCGCTGGCAACAGCAGGCGTGCCGTATGCAGCCAAGTCACTCAGTGGTCCGCTCACTCCAAGCAACGGGCTGATTCTCAACTGGATGCCCGCGGTAATCCCTAGCAGCCAGTCCCGATAGCGCTCCTCTGACTGAAATCCAGTGATGTCGAAATGGATCAGACTGGAATCAGCCGCCTGCTCGTAGAGCGCGGTCGCCTCAACCTCCGATGCACTTCCAACAATCTGAAGGGTTACTGGATATCCCCATTGAGCCAGCCATGCGGCGGACTCGACCACCACGTCGACCATCTTGGTCCGGATATCCACGTAACCGAAAGTTGCAAGGTGGATAGTTTCATCGGGAAACCGATTCAGTCCAAGACGCACCCGGGCATCTCGTCGATCGGCATCGGAGATCAGGGAGAGGTCTGGCTTTCGATAGTTGGCGAAGGGAAGAACCTCCACGTCCCGGCCGATTTCACGGGCAATTCGAGGCATTGCGCTCGGAGAGTGGACGATCAACTGCTTCGCCCTTCTCCCTATATCCCAGAAGCCCGTGTTCTGAAGCAGTCTCATGTCAGCGAGTTGGTCATCCAATGGCGGTTGTAGACCCATGGACCCAGAGTGATCTGCGCTCTTTGACATGAGCTCCTGCACGCCTCCCTCACCTCGTAGAGCGGCATAGAACTCGGTCATTCGAGTGTCATGCGCAATGACAATGGCGCCTAACTTGCCGAGCAGTTCGACATTCGGCAGGTGGTAGTGGCTGTTACCCACCACGCTAAGAAAGGCATCGTATTCGCGCTCGATAGCTTGTGGATCAGCAAACACCTCGGTGATCGAACGCTGCTTGATCTCGTAGCCTGCATTCGATACAACTGGGACATCGGCGTCTGTTGTGGTGAATACAGTCAAGTCAACTAGATCCGCGAGCGGCATAAGCGTTGCGGCGGAGTAGTCCCCAACGCCGGTTTTCTGTGGTGGCCAAGGCGTTGCAACAGCCACCTTCATACGTTGTTTCTCGACCTCGAGTCCAGAGACCTTCGGCACAACGTCGGCCATATGCGAAGAGGATCTGTGCTTCACCACGAAGGATGCGACAACGTCTTCGAGGGCCTGGTATGCCAATTGATCCAGACGTTGAGCCTGTCTACGCCGTACGGAATCGCTACCAACGGTTCGGCGAACGGCGCGGGCAATGCTGCCTGGATCCCTTGGATCGCAACTGAAACGGCCGCGGCCAACAAGTTCATCGTGGGCTGGAATTGTGCTTGCAACGACCGGCGCTCCGGCCCGGCTCGCCTCAATCACGGGCAGAGATAAACCCTCATCGAACGTTGGCACGACGACACAGGCTGCTGATTCGAGGACTTCCCTGAGTGGACCATCATCAACCCGGCCAAGGACCTTAGCTTCACCAGGTCGCATTGCTGCAGCGATGGACCAGTGGTGAACACGATCGTCCTGCCCGGCCATTCCAACAACAATCACATCACGCTCGACGAGGTGGCTAGTAGCAGCCGCAATACCTGCGAGCCCACCGAATGTGTTCTTGCGAGGATCATCGCCCGTCATCAGGACGATGGGGCCATCAGAAGACTGCTGCGATTCAGGTGACAGCGGTTCTTGAGCCTTCAGAAGCTCGGATGGCCAGGCAACACAACTCACTTCATTTTCGTCTGGTGCCTCTGACAAGCCCAGTAGAGCCAACAGTTCGCTTTCGACTGTCTTGGAGATGCACACGAACGAGGAATAAAGCTTCAGCGCATCGAGTCGTGCTGCATATTCCAGTCGTGATGCGACATCTCCCATGTAGATATTGGGGTAATGCAAAGGGATGAAGTCGAAGACGACAGCCAGACACGATGCCTCCGAGCGCAATAGGGGAATGAACGGGGCTGGCGAGTGTGTCATCGGAGATGGCTGGATCAGAACACTGAAACTCTCGACATCTCCCGGATCGATTCGAGTTACCGAATGACATTCACCCTGGAGATCGGCGGGGAGCTGCCTCAGCGCATGATCGACGATGAGCGTGACGTTCGAGTCTCCAACAGTCTCGCGTACTGCCAGCAGGACAACCCGTGCGAATCGACCGATCCCCCGCTGACCGAACGCTGCGGTCTGTAGTGCTCGGACATCCACGGCCACACGATTGCCAAGTGCTTGCTTGGTGTCACCAAGTTCCCACAGTCGAAGGCGGGTAAGAAGTGCCGCCCGAACGCGCCCCACCTCATCGTCAAGGTTGTCCATTCGCGAGTCGAGTTGTTCATCCGAGTCGAAGGAGTGGGCCGATAGCCATTTACGTGCCTCGTCGGCATCGGATGTGAGAAATGTGTGCACATCGAGCCCTGGTGGGATCGGTGGCCGATGTTCGTTGCCCCTGCTTGGTCCTAAGGTCGCTGCTCGCCAACCGGGTTCTGGCGCCTCAGTCGCCTGAAGGAATGAAGGCGGTGTCAGGTGAGACATGTTGATCGTCACATGTCGAATATGACGCTGCCGAATCAAACTACGCGTGACCCTGGGCGGCAATCGCCTTCGCGCTTGCTGGCCAAGATGGACTACGTACCGTCCCCACCTGTTAGCCCGAAGAGCCGACGCCCACCCGTGTCCCGGGGTGTCGATCTCGTCCCCTGGCCGAAAGGAGCCGGCACGCAATTCGGCATCGAGAGCGGAGTGCCCCTTTGGCAATGCCTCTCGAGCCTCGCGGATTCCGGTGAGGCGGACATCGTTTTGACCATCTTTCAACTGGGATTGAAACTGGTCCCTCCCAACCCAGATGTCCTCTTCGAACCGAGGATCGTCTAACGGGGCTGCGAGAACTTCGGCTAGCGTCGACAGTTCACTGGATCCCTGAGGAAGGCTGATCGGCTCGTCGAGGTGTTCCTGAGCAACGAACCACTCGTTGACACCGTCATCAAGGATCGCTTGGTACCCAGCCTCAATCAATGACGTTCGCCAATGCTTCTCGTCTCCGGTCCCCTTGCGCTCTGTTTTCACGCAGACGACCCACGGACGAGTCCCTTCCCATTGGTGGGATGCACGCTCCGCAGCACCCTGACCCTCAGCACTTATCAAGAGTGCGTGGAGATTCGTTGAAGCTGCTGACTCGCCGAGAACCCGCAGTGACTGATCGAGCATCTGAAAGGGTCCGTTTGGCGGGTCGGCGTCCTCTCCGCAGATGGGCGGCTCGACCACCACATCGCCGGGTCGATCCCTTCGTAACAGGGCCGCTAACTCTGGGTTCGGTTCCACCAAGAGTCCTAGCCAGCCTTCGGCATGGAGCGCGCTCGTCATACTCAGGTGACGCGGATGGGCATTCCCAACCTCGGCATAGACGATGGGGGTCTGCGCGCCGCCAGCTAATCCGCCAAGTGCGCGGATCAGACGAATGTCTTCACCGTCCGGGGTGTAAGACACTCGCATAGACGGTAAGGGTACGGACACCTAGAAGTCGGTCCAGAGGAGATCCGGATCCTTCAGGAGCGCCTGATCGTAGGCAACCATTGCCGCAGACATAGAGTCGAAGTCCACCGTGTGGCGCCATCCCAGCTCGCGGTAAGCCCTTCTGGAATCCCCGACCATCTTGTTGGTATCCACTGGCCGATCACTACCTTCGGTGACGACCAAGTCTCGCCACTGACTGATACCCGCTGCAGCGAAGGCCTTCTCCACGAAGAACGACAATCGATGGGAGATCCCGGTGGCGAGAACGAAGTCCTGTGGATGATCGGCCAGCATCATCATTCGCATCGCGCGAACGTAGTCCGGTGCCCAACCCCAGTCCCTGGCCACCTCGACATCTCCGAGCTCCAGTGTGGTCTGTTGCCCCGCCGCGATTCGAGCCACCGCACGACTCACTTTCCGAGTGACAAAGTTTTCGGTGCGGAGCGGTGATTCATGGTTGTAGAGGATTGCGGATACAGCGAAGTATCCGCGGTCTGTGCGCATCTGTCTGACGATCTGTAACGCCTCCGCCTTCGAACGAGCGTAGGGGCTTACCGGGGTCAACTCGAAGGTCTCATCCTGGGGTGAACGGTCAGTTCCCTCGAATATGTGGGACGAAGATGCCTGCAGGAATCGTGAGGAAGCATCCATGCGATGCGCCGTTTCAAGGATGACACGCACAGCATCAACATTGATCGCACGCACTTCTTCTTCACGAGTCCAGGATTCGGCAGGGGCCGTGAACCCACCGAAGTTGAACAGTTGGGTTGGACGTACGTCGCCAATCAAATTCTTCAAGCCAGCGGTGTCAGAAAGATCTATCTCGATGATCGTCGTACCTGGCGAATAGGACTGAAGTCGTTTCAGCGAAGTCCCAGGCTTGATGACGCCGAAGACAGAGGCTCCTTCACCTTCCAACTTTCGAGCCAAAATCGTGCCATCTTGACCAGCGGCACCCGTAATGAGCACACGTTGTTCAGTCATGCTCACTCCGCTTCACGAAATCCACTGGCCATCGGTGAACCTGATGACCACCAAGGTGGTGAAGGGTATTACCAACACGAGATACGCGACTCGTAGCATTCGGCTTCTCGCGATCCACGCTCCTAGGAGCAACCACAGCGGGAACAGCAGAGTGACCGTCCTGGGAACCGAGTAGTAGAAGGTGCTGGTGATCAGTGCAAGAAGGGTAGTTGAGACGTATACAAACTCCGGCCACCATCGACGCTGAGCAAGGAAAATGAGGCCGATGGCGATCAGGATGACAGCCGCGATCTCCGCAATGAACCGACTGCTGATCCGTCCAGGATCGAAAGTGAAGATCAACTCCCATGAGTTTACGAACGCCGAGACCGGATCGACTGTCTCTCTGCCCCAGAAGTCACGGTGCGCATCACGCCATGCGGTGATGCGGCCGGTAATAAACCACAGATACAGGAAATAGCCGGCCACAGTTGCGAATGGCAAAGCTAAGGGAAGCAGACTTCGCCATGGACGCTTCTCTGAAAGCCACCACATGGCCACGAGGCCAAGGCCCAGAAAAACTCCACTGATCCTGAATAGGGAGGCGCATCCAGCCAGAACTCCTGCGAGCCACCATCTTCCCCTGACCGCTTGCGCCCAGGCCCAGAAAGCGAAGCCTGCAAAGGGTGCCTCGGACCATGGAGCCACCATGAAAACTGTGGTGGGTGCAATCAACCACGCGAGTACCGTCCAACGGCTACTCACGCCACGGGCTTCAGCGATCTTCGCCAGGGCGAGGCTCGCAGCAGCGCTGGCAATGAGTGCAACGACGAGGGCCGTTACCGCTGGCTGGATCCCGAGCAACAGGCCACCACGCATGACCAATGCCGTACCCGGGAAATAGGCGGTGTTGTACTGAAATTGACCCTCACCGACATAGCCGTTGCTCGCAATATCGGCGTACCACAGGGACTCAAAGTGATCCCAGAGGCTGGCATAGGCGCCGAGGCTCAGGTTTCCCGTGAGCACGGTCCAATTGGCGACGATCGCCACAAGGATGACGCCAATGCGCGTCACAGCCCACATCAGCAAAAGCGATCGGTTCGAAGCTGTCAGGTGCGTCGCCGTCGCCTTCGATCCGGCTAGGTCAGTGGACACGTGAGTAGGCGTCTAGAAGGGGCCTTCGGGCGCACCCTCGAGACGAGCTATGTCGGCATCCACCATGATTCGTGCTAACTCAGGTGGAAGAACTTCCGCCTTCCAGCCGAGCTTCTCATGGGCTTTGGAGGCGTCCCCGATCAGTTCATCGACCTCGGTTGGCCGCAGGAACTTCGGGTCAAACTTGACGTACTCCTCCCAGTTGAGCCCGACGTGCTCGAAGGCGAGCGAGAGGAAGTCTTTGATCGTGTACGCCGTGCCCGTCGCGAGCACGAAATCGTCAGGCTCGTCGGCCTGAAGCATGCGCCACATGCCATCGGTGTACTCGGGCGCATAACCCCAGTCGCGAATGGCATCAAGGTTGCCCATCCACAGCTCGCTTTGCTTACCCTTCACGATGTTCGCGACACCCAGGGTGATCTTGCGCGTCACAAACGTCTCTCCACGTCGAGGAGACTCATGGTTGAACAGTTGCCCATTAACAGCGAACATGTCGTATGCCTCGCGATAGTTGCGAGTGATCCAATAGCTGTAGACCTTCGCCGCACCGTAAGGGCTCCTGGGGTAGAACGGTGTCTCCTCGTTCTGCGGTGGCGGAGAAGCACCAAACATCTCGCTGGTGCTTGCTTGGTAGAAACGTATGGAGGTGTCCACCGAACGAATGGCTTCCAACAGGTTCAAGGTGGAGAGCCCGGTGGCGTTCGCGGTGTACAACGGCTCGTCGAAGGACACCCGGACATGTGACTGCGCAGCCAGGTTGTAGACCTCGTGGGGACGCAACTCGGAGATCAACTGGTGCATACGTGCTGCGTCTGTCACGTCAGCGTAGTGCAGGTGCAGGTTCTTCCCAGGCAGGTGCTCATCGTGGTGCAGATGATCGATTCGCGATCGGTTGAAGGTGCTCGATCGGCGCACGAGACCGTGCACCTCGTAGCCCTTGTCCAGCAACTGCTGAGCCATGTACGAGCCATCCTGACCGGTAACACCGGTGATGAACGCGCGCTTTGCTTTTGACACCCAAGCCTCCGAGGAACCTTACGAACGTGCTAGAGCCTATCGGGGCTAGCCTCCTGCCATGACCGACGCGACTCCCCTCGTGGCTGTCGTGCCCACCTTTCAGCCTGGGAAAGAGGTTCTCAGCCTCGTAGGCTATCTCGCTGAGAATTGCACGGGGATCGTGGTCAGTGACGATGCAAGCCCCTGCACGAGCGACCCAATCCTCGAAGATCTTGCACGTCAATACCCGGTATCCGTAGTTCGCCATGGGCGCAATCAAGGTATCGCCCGCGGCTTGAACGACGGCTTGAAATTCGCACAGTCAGCGGGAGCCATCTGGCTTCTCACAATCGACCAGGACTCCGTGCTTCCGCGAAACTACGTACAACGCCTGCTTGCAGCAGCTCACCACAGAGTGGATCTAGGGGAACCACTCGGGGCGATCGGAGCGAAGGTGATTCTTGACAGGGAAGGAGAAATGACCTACCCCCACCAAGGCCCTTCAGGGAAAATGACGACCGAGGAAGTGATCCAGACCGGCACGCTTTGGTCGGTTCAGGCGATGACGGATCTGGGGGGATTCGACGAGTCCCTCGGAATCGATGCAGTGGACGCCGCCGCGTGCTTGGCGTTACGTCAGCGCGGCTTCAACATCGGACTGGCAGACGACCTCGCACTCGAACACAGGCTTGGTTCCAGTCGATCCGTCCGGCTAGGTGGGCGAAACATCATGATCACCGGTCACTCACCCGAACGCCGGGCGACCATGATCCGTAA
>Ga0102945_1000250_pt1 | contig 16714 bp, 16 predicted proteins | sample SalPonred_H2O_MG_FD_78207 | JGI IMG/M metagenome (GOLD analysis project Ga0102945, IMG submission 78207) | Salt pond water microbial communities from South San Francisco under conditions of wetland restoration - Salt Pond MetaG R2_restored_H2O_MG ...
AGTCACACTGTGCAGCCAACTCAATCGGTCGGGTCCGGTGACACGAACGACGCCCATGTGGGATAGGTCGACTGCGGCCTGACCTTCCCGAAGTGCGCGCTGTTCACGCAGCGGAGCACCGAAATGCCACGGCACGCCTTCGTCGATATCCCCTGGTGGAGCGGGAACCCCGGCTTCCATCACTCGTCCTCCATCGGCTCACGAACCGCATCGGTGAACTGCGCGCACTTGGCGCACCGACCGTGGATCGACACATGTGCAATATCCGTCTCGAAACCATACGTCTCCCGCAGGTCCGATGTAAATGCGTCAGCAACCGCAGCCGGAACACTGTCGATATTCCCGCACTGATCACACACCAGATGGATATGTATGTGTTCGTCAACCGAGTGGTAGGTGGGTGCACCATGACCGATGTGCGCATGGGTCACCAGGTTCACCGACTCCAGGACCTCCAAGGTCCGATAGATCGTCGATAGATTCACCCCCGCAGCTGTGTGCTGAACTTCGGCGAGGATCTCCTCGGGGGTTCCGTGCCGCAAAGCCTCGACTGCTTCTAGGACGAGTTGGCGCTGCGGAGTGATGCGGAACCCGTGTTCGCGAAGGCGTTGCTCCCAATCCTGCGCCATGCCCGCTACTCCGCCACTACCTCGGTGTTCGTTCCGTACGTCAAATCCGAGGTGAGCGAGGCCGCCAGATGGTTCTGCATCGGCTGCCCCTGCGCTGCCATATCGAAAGTCCACAACAATTTTCCATCGACCAGGCCGTACAGCCGCTGCCCTCCGCTGTACTCCTTCGCACTTTCCGTTCGCAGCACGGCGTCGGTACGCAGTTCCGTGCGAGCACCCGTGATGACAGCGTTCTCGATGCCGGTCACCTCCACGGTGCCGTACCAAATCTCAGCGAAGCCCGTGGGGTGATCCAAGGTGATCTCGACACCATTACCCGGACGGGCACGCCAGAAACCGGATTCGGTGGCCAACGGGCGCACCCGGTTGCCGTCGTCGTCGAGCAACCAACTGCGAGACCAGTAGGTCAAGAAGGGTCGACCATCGGTAGAGAACGAGACTTCCTGGCCGAAACGAAAATCGTCGATCGTCGGATACTGGCCGGTTCCCACTCCCACCCATCGACCGATAAGCCAGGACAAGTGCGCGAGTTCATCGGGAACACCGGGAAGGATCCCGGCCCCCTCGTCCTCACGCACGTCGGGCGAATCGGGCACAGCTAACTTTGCCCCTTGAACAACTTGTAGACGACATACAGCGAGAACCAGCCCGCCGCAGCGACCGCGATCACCAACAGACTCGTGTAGAAGATCTCAAGCATGCCTTGAATCTACTGCCCATCGCCCGAAGTCGGGTCAGCGCACTGTGCGGAGGGCTCAGGGAGTCTGGGCGTCAGCCGATGGCCTTGCCCACACCGGCAACGATATCCGCGGTCCGTGGCTGACCGCTTCCGCGATGCACTTCACGCCCGCGTGAATCAAGGAACACCACGGTGGGCGTCGATTCAATATCCCATGAGCGCGTCAGGTCGAGGTGATCGTCGGCGTCGATCTCGATGACCGCTACGCCGCCGACCGACATGTCGTGGACCACCCGGGTGATCGTTCGGCGAGTAGCCCGGCACGGTTGGCAAAAAGCACTGGAGAACTGGACGATCGTTGCGGTGGATCCCAGCTCGGTTCCTTCAGGAAGCCTGGGGCCGCGTTCCTCTCGGCCGGGCGAACTCATCGACGAATTCCGGTATAGGCGTCCATCTACGCGCGCGTGACGTCCAACGCCCACTTGCCGATGCGATCCATCGTTTGCGGGTCGACTGTGGCTTCAGCGTGCGAGAAACCAGGAACGACGATCACCTCGGCCTGTGGATTCTGCGATTCACGCGCCGCGCGCTCCAACACGCGAACATGTTCTTCGGGGAAGTAGTGGTCGATGTCTCCGTGGACGATCAGTACGGGGAAATCGGTCATCCGGCGCACGCTCTCCTCCGGTGACCACGGTGGGGGCTCTGGCCAGGGAGTAGAAGTCATGCGCACACCCCGGGTCCGTAGTACGGCGCGACCAGCAGGATTCCCGATGAGTCGATGCACCAGCCGCATCACCTTCGTGCCGCGATAGAACCAGAACCCGGGGGAACTGACACTGACTACCCCGTCCGGTTGGTTCTCAGGGAGGTACCGACTCCCCGGCGCAGCCGCGGCCTGGCGCAAAGTCACCGAGCCACCCATGGAGAAACCGACGGTAACCACAGCACCCGACGACGAGCGAGCGCGCAAGTAGGCCACCGCAGCGTCGACGTCGAGGACTTCATCCATTCCAACGGTGCACACACCCGATGAACGACCGTGGCCGCGCTGGTCGATTGCCAACACGTCGCCGAATCGCGACAGATGGGCTGCCACCGCCTGGACACGGGGTTCACGCCAACTTCCGGTGAAGCCGTGCGCCAGTACGAAGGAGACCTCCGATGCCGGCTGCCCTTGGGCCGGGATCCACCCGGCACTGATGGACTCGCCATCTTGGGTCAGCAGGGCCAACTCCGTGGGCGCGAAGCCGGCCGGCGGCGGATCCAGGAGGTAGTCGGTGGAGCTATGCGTCAGCGCCATGGCTCCATTGTGGCCCCTGGTTGGCTTCCGCTCGGCTCCACGGTGGTTTTCGAGTGACGTCTCTGTGGCGACCAGGCGACCAACGGGCCCCGCCGGATCGAATACCCGAGACGGCGCTGGGCCACCGCCGAGTGGCCCTGCGTATCCTGAGCCCCGAAGGGCTGCCTTGCACCAGGGTTCTTGATACGAGAATTCGCAGGGCACACGAGGAAAACCCGGGCAGGAGGACCGCATGCGGCTGATCCTGCTCACCCGAGCCATGGAATCCTCCGCCGAGGTGCTGCCGTCCTTGGGTCTGCTCGCCCACCATGTTCGGGTCATGGCGGCCGAACCGACCGCGCTGCTGTCCTCCCCCGAAGCCGACGCACTCCTGATCGATGGCCGGCGCGACCTGCCGGCCGTTCGCGGCCTCACCCGGCTGCTACGCCAATCGGGCGTGGGCATACCGATCGTGCTGGTCACCACCGAAGGCGGCCTGCCGGCCATCCAGTGGGACTGGGGTATGGACGAGGTACTGGTCGACACCACTTCTCCGGCTGAGGTCGAAGCACGGCTGCGCCTAGCGATATCGAAGGTGGTCGGTGCACCCGGTGGAGCCGAACCCGAACCAACGGAGATCCGCGCCGGGGATCTGCATATCGACGAAGCGAGCTACTCGGCGCGATTACGTAATCGAAGCCTGGATCTGACCTTCAAGGAATTCGAGTTGCTGAAATTCCTGGCCCAGCATCCCGGCCGCGTGTTCACCCGCGCGGTGCTCTTGCAGGAAGTCTGGGGGTACGACTACTTCGGTGGTACCCGAACCGTCGATGTTCACGTGCGCCGGCTTCGCGCGAAACTCGGCTCCGAGCACGAATCACTGATCGGCACCGTCCGCAATGTCGGCTACCGCTTCGTTGCCGAACGACCGGACTCCCCAACCCTGGCAGCCATGGACGAAGCCGCGGTTGAACCCAGCGACATCACCTGATGCCCGATAGCCCAATCTCGCTGATCGGGCGCGACCATCTCGATCAGGGAGACGTCAACGACTTACGAGCGCTCCTCGACGCGGTAACCGAAACCGATGGCGTTCGACCACTCAGCGAGCATGTCTGGCTGCACGTGGCCCACGGTGGAGATGAACGCTCCATCCACCTTCTCGCCCACGATGCGGATGGCACCTTGGTGGGGTACGCACATCTGGACACCACCGATGAAGTGGAAGGACCCAGCGGCGAATTAGCCGTGCAACCGTTATATCGCCGACGCGGCATAGGCCGACTTCTCGTTCTACGTCTGCTGGAAGAGTCCAACGGCCGATTGCGGTTATGGGCGCACGGTGAGCACACCGCCGCCCGACGCCTTGCCGACAACCTCGGCTTCACCCGGCACCGGACCCTATGGCAGATGCGCCGCTCGTTACACGCCGCCCTTGCCGATCCCGCCCCTCCTGAGGGCATCGAATTTCATTCCTTCCGCGTGGATGTCGATGAACAGGCCTTTTTGCGCGTCAACGCTCGGGCATTCGCCGAACTCGCGGACCAGGGGTCTTGGACCATCGAGGATCTACGTCGGCGCGAAATCGAAGACTGGTTCGATCCCGAAGGCTTCGTCATGGCTTGGGCCACCGACAGCGATGGATCCACTGTCGATGCAGCCGAGCTGGCCGGATTCCATTGGACGAAAGTCCACGGCTCCAGCGACCATGAGGATCACAGTCATCCAGCGATAGGTGAGGTGTACGTGCTTGCGGTGGACCCTCAGTGGCGGGGCACCGGGCTCGGCCGAGCACTCACCCTCGCCGGGATGCACCACCTGCGCCGGGCTGGCCTCGATCAAGTGATGCTGTACGTCGACGCATCGAATCTTGGTGCGATTCGCCTCTACGAGGGCCTTGGATTCGTCCGCTGGGATACCGATGTGATGTACCGATCGGGTGGTCATTAGTCACCCGCAGGCCGATATCCGTTCACTTCCCTGTGGCACGATCGACCTATGACCACACAGGATTTCTCCGATACCAGCGCCATTGCGCCCATCTCGGAGGATCTTGCCCAGGCCTCTGACACCGATCGGTTGCCGCCCGAGCAGTTTGCCGAACCACTCCTCGAACTTCCGGCCGACCGGTTCTTGGACCGCGAGTTGTCCTGGCTGGCCTTCAACCAGCGGGTACTGGAGCTGAGTCAGGACCCCGGATTACCTCTCCTTGATCGGACAAAGTTCCTGGCGATCTTCGCCAGTAACCTCGATGAGTTCTTCATGGTTCGAGTTGCTGGACTCAAACGACGAATAGCCACCGGAATCGCGGTGCAGGCGGTCAGTGGGTACACCCCACGCGAGGTGCTTGAGGGAATCTGGAGTCGCGCCTATGAACTGCAGTTGCGCCAAGCCGCGATCTTCCAAGATGAGATCCGGCCGCTGCTCGAAGCAGCCGACATCAGCGTGCTGCGGTGGGATGAACTAACAGCGGCGGAGAAGACCGAGATGGATCGGTTCTTCGACAACAAGGTTTTCCCTATCTTGACGCCTCTCGCCGTGGATCCCTCGCATCCCTTCCCGTACATCAGTGGGTTATCGCTGAACCTTGCTGTTGTGGTTCGTAATCCAACCACCGGGAACCAACTATTCGCCCGAGTGAAAGTCCCGCCCCTACTACAAAGATTCGTACAGGTTGGTCCGCAGCGTTACGTTCCGCTCGAAGACGTCATCGCCGCGCACCTTGATCAACTGTTTCCAGGAATGGAAATCTGCGAGCACCACACCTTCCGCGTGACTCGTAATGAAGATGTGGAAGTAGAGGAAGACGACGCAGAGAATCTCCTCAAGGCCCTCGAGCGGGAACTCGTGCGCAGACGATTCGGTCCAGCGGTGCGCTTGGAAGTCGAAGAGAACATCGATGCCCATGTGCTCGAACTGTTGGTGAGCGAGCTGGATATCAGCGAGCAGGAGGTGTACCGGCTTCCGGGGCCGCTGGATATGACGGGCTTCTGGGCGATCGTGGGCCTGGACCGAGATGACCTGAAACAACGCACGTTCGTTCCCAAGACAGCCAGGGCCCTCAGCGAAGTGGAAAGCGCGAAGGCGCCGGACATCTTGTCGATCGTCCGCGAGCGAGATGTCCTGCTGCACCATCCCTACGACTCGTTCTCCACGAGCGTGCAACTGTTCCTCGAACAAGCAGCCGTCGATCCGAATGTGCTTGCCATCAAACAGACTCTGTATCGAACCTCGGGGGATTCGCCCATCGTTCGCGCGCTGATCAGAGCTGCCGAAGAAGGCAAACAGGTTCTTGCCCTGGTGGAGATCAAAGCTCGGTTCGACGAGCAGAACAACATCGAGTGGGCCCGCAAACTCGAACAGGCTGGGGTGCATGTCGTCTACGGCCTGGTAGGCCTCAAGACGCACAGCAAACTGTCGATGGTGGTGCGAAACGACAGCGATCGACTCCGTCGCTACTGCCACATCGGAACCGGCAACTACCACCCGAAGACCGCCCGGCTATACGAAGACTTCGGGTTGCTCACTTGTGATCCGGATGTGGGCGAGGATGTCACCAATCTGTTCAATGTCCTGTCTGGCTATTCGCGCAACACCGACTACCGACGCTTCCTGGTAGCCCCACATTCAGTACGCGCTGGACTCATCCAACGAATCGACCGGGAAATCGAACACCACCGCGAAGGGCGACCTTCCGGGATTCGATTCAAGTGCAATGCCCTTGTCGATGAGGAGACCATCGATGCGCTGTACCGCGCATCAGCGGCTGGCGTGCCGGTCGATGTCTGGGTACGCGGCACCTGCTCATTACGCCCAGGCATACCCGGGATCAGCGAGAACATCCGGGTTCGCAGCATTCTGGGACGCTTCCTGGAGCACTCCCGAGCGTTCTGTTTCGCCAATGGCGGCAATCACTCAGTGTGGATCGGCTCGGCTGATCTGATGCACCGGAATCTGGATCGACGAGTCGAGACGCTGGTGAGTCTCGCGGATCCTGAACACATCGCCGAGGTCTACGAGTTGTTCGACCTCGCCTTCGATGCCGGTACCGCCGCCTGGGATCTCGACGTCCATGGGCACTGGCACCGTCAACTCACCGATCAATCCGGTACTCCACTGCTTGATCTACAGGAGTATCTGATCGGCACGAAGAGTAAGCGCGTCAGCGCGCTGGGGAGCGCGTGAGCGAGCCCACGTCCTACCGGGAGATCGAGTTCAAATTCCGCATCCCCGCGCAGACCGACCTCGATCTTCGGGCGCTACTGGCATCCGTCGGGGTCGATATTGTCGATCACGACCCTCGATCGATGGTCGCTATCTACTACGACACCGCGAATCTCTCCCTGCTGCGCTGGGGCATCACTTTGCGAAACCGGCACGGCGGCGGAGACGACGGCTGGCATATGAAAGTCCCGGCGGAACCGTCCGGAAATGATTCGGCTCGAGATGAGATCCGTATCCAGGGATCGGACTCGGTGATACCCGTAGAACTTGCTTCGCTGGTTACTCCGCTGACCCGCCGTCAGGAACTGCAACCGATGGCCACCGTCCGAACCAGACGGCAACCTTTCGTGATTCGAGCTGCGAACGGAACCGAACTGATCGAAGTGGTCGATGACTTCGTTGACGTCGGATCCAGTTCTCTAGCAGAGCCCACCTCGTCCTTCCACGAAGTGGAAGTGGAGTTACTCATCGACTCCGCGGATTCTCGGCAGACCGCCGCGTTGATCTCCGATGCGCTCGTTGACGCCGGTGCCCAGGTGAGTTCCCTGAGCAAGGCCGCTTCGGCCTTAGGCCCCGCTGCCGCTGATCCCCCAGACGTCCCCGCCCTGAAGTTTCCCAAGCCAAGCGCCCCAGCGGTCGATGCGCTCCAAGCGGTGTTCAGCACCTACGTCCGAGACCTGCTTATGGCTGATGTGGGAGTTCGGCGCATGCTTCCCGATTCGGTGCACCAGATGCGCGTTGCCTGCCGGCGGCTCCGGAGTGCACTGAAGACCTTCGATTCACTCCTCGACCACGACTCCGTTGACTACCTACGGGGTGAGTTGAAGTGGATGGCCTCCGAACTCGGCGAAGTGCGCGACACCGAAGTCCAACTCACTCGCCTAGGGTCGCTAGCTACCGATGAGCGGGTGAAGAACTTCATCGAGGAAAGTCTCGAGGCGCGATTACGCGCCGCAACCTCCAGCGCGCTGGCAGCCTTGCGCAGCGACCGTCACGATTTCTTGATCGAGGATCTCATCTTGTTGGTCAGCGAACCACCGGTAACGGTGGCGGCGTTCGACTCCGCTGCAGAGCGATTGCCCGCATGCGTGGCTACCCCCTGGCATCGACTCGACAAAGCTGTCGGCAAAGCCACCCTCGATGGCCCTGCGGAAAGGTGGCACCGTGTTCGCATCCGAGCCAAACAAGCTCGGTATGCCGCCGAAGCAGTCGCACCGATCCTGGGCGGTGAATTCGCGCGTCTAGGTAAAGATTTAGCGACTGTGACCGACACTCTGGGCAACCGACAAGATGCCCATGTCGCATCGATCGTGTTGCGCGAATTAGCCGACCAGGCTCCGGGCCCCATCGCCTACGAACTCGGGCTGATCGCTGCGCACAATGCAGTGGCCGGCAATCAGGACATTCGTACCTTCCTTCGACGTTGGCCCGATATCGTACGGCGGGCGAAGGAAGCAGGACTGGACTAGAACATGACCAGGAACGATGGCGCGGTGATTCGTGCTGCCGGAGTGGTGGTCTTCGATCCCAAGAGTCCACCCGGATCTGCCGAACGACGATTCCTAGCTGTGCACCGTCCTCATCGCGAGGACTGGTCACTACCCAAAGGCAAAGTAGATCCAGGTGAGATAACCCCCTGCACAGCGGTGCGCGAGTGCGACGAAGAGACCGGATACCGCGTCTCACTGAACGCACGGCTACCAACAATGCGGTACGAGGCGTCCGGCGAGGCCAAGGAAGTCGACTACTGGATCGGCTTAGTGCGAGAAAACGAGGGCTTCGCACCCGATGAGGAAGTCGACGAGATTCGCTGGGTTCCGGTCGCCGAGGCTGCGGAGTTCTTGACCTACTCCGACGACTCCGAGTTGGTGCGCTTGGCCGCAGGTGCACCGAGCACCACCCCGTTCATCGTGCTTCGACACGGCAAAGCGATGCGCCGGGCGGATTTCGACGGCAAGGACGATGCCGATCGCCCACTGTCAGGTAGGGGCAGGGGAGAGGCTAAGCGGCTCATTGATGTTCTCGATTCCTATGGAATCCAACGAGTTCACAGCTCGCCATTTCGTCGTTGTCTGACAACGGTGAGCAAATACGCGAAATTAATCGATACAGACGTGGTCACCGCGGAACTCTTGAGTGAGACCGGCCACGCCTCCGACCCTGCTGCTGCAGCACAGCGGGCAACTGCGCTGATGATGCAAACCGAACCGACCGTGTTGTGCACACACCGTCCGGTCTTACCGACAGTGCTATCTGCTTTGGCGGACCAGCTGGGCTTGCCACCCACGGCTGTCAACGAGGACCCGAACTGGGATTCGCGACTTCCGCCTGGAGGAATGGTGATCATCCACCGGGAGTGGACCGACAAAGGCCCACGTGCATTCGCCGTTGAACACCATCACCTGCCTCGATAAACCACCTAGCGCACGCGAACATAGGCAATCGACCGGTTCGAATCGCCATCCGGTCGGATCACCGTGACTCGGACAGCGCATAGCCCGCTTTCCTGTGTCCGCACTCCCCTGGGATTCACGCGGGTTCCTACGCGTGAGCACACATCTCGCGACGCCGGCCGAACGGCCAGCCGGATTTGATCCACTCGTCGGGCGGTCACGCCTGCCCATTGCGCCAGCCGAGAGGGGCGCATCTGCACACCTATCGAGGTGACTCCGTCGACACCGACCGCCTCGACCGGATCTGCGAAGACCTCGCTGCCATCGGAGCCGATGACCGAGATCGTGACGGTGTACAAACGTCCGGCGGGGACATCCTCGATCACACAGGCCAACTCACTGGGCCCTACCGAACAGGACTGCCCTCCTGGCTCGACAACCGCCCGATAACCGGCGATCGCTTGTGCCGCAGCCGTCAGAGGGGGTTGCCACATCACCCGAAGACGCTCTGCGGCTATGGAGTCGACCTGGACGCCCTGCGGTGCACTGGGTGAACTCGCTGCAGCGGGCAGATACTCCTGCATCCAGGACAAGAACGTGGTCAACCGCGTGTAGATCCCCGGGTATCCGACGCGAGCGCATTCGAATCCGACGCTGGTGAGTCCTGCCAGTACCGGCATCCCAGCAACGTCGACTACGAGTGGGCTTCCGCTGTCTCCTTGGCAAGCATCGACGCTGGCATCGGGCGTGCCTGCGCATATCTCCACGGCAACATCGAAATCACCGCCGTAACGTCCGCAGTCGGCGTCGGCTGGCCCACCGAGAATCCGCAATGCGCCTGAACGTAGGACGTTCGACGCCGGGGCACCGAACGCGGTTGCACCCCAGCCGCTGATGCCAGCGGGCGTTCCCGCTGCCGGCCACTGGGCGCCATCGACCCCGACCGGTAAGGCGATCGGTCGCGCCCGCTCGCTCACGGTCAACGGGGAGGAAAGTTGCAGTAACGCGATGTCGTTTCGGAATTTTCGGGGGTCCCAAGCGGGATGGACGATCACCTGGGCAACGTCCACCGCATTAGCCGGGCTTCGGGCCGACAGTTCGCTGATACCTACATGGGCTTCCACTTGTCCTGCCGAGAATCCGACTACGCAGTGGGCTGCAGTAACGATCCACGACGGATCGACGATCGACCCGCCACACAGACGGTTGTCGGCTTCGACATACACGAGGGCCTGCCAAGGGGACTGCTCAATAGATATGGGAGCTCCACCCACCACCGCGCCGGCGGGAGAACTCTTCGCCGCGGCGAGCCCTAGGGAAAGCCCGACGAGAACTGCGAGAGTTGCCAGCATTGAGATGACGGGGCGAAATGGCGATCGGTCGTTCACTCGGAATTCACCTGCCCTTCGCCGGAGTTGCTTGATCTCTGCCTACCCTGAACAAGGCAGTGCAAGAAGCACCCCGAACATAGGAGTCGATCTATCCGTGTCCGAGGAACCGCAACCGGCTCCACCCCAGGAGTCCATCATGCAACACGAAGTTCACCTGGTTCGAGTCCAGCAGCACTTCGTTCAAGCATCGTGTTCCTGCGGCTGGGTTAGCGCCGCCCGGAGATCGGAATCGTTGGCGGCTGAAGAAGGGCGCGATCACGCCATCTTGTACGACGGTGCGTTTAGCGACGACATCCAAGACGGGTAGCTACTCGGCTACAACACCCTTGCCCAGTACCACCACTCCACCATCACTCACGGTGTATAGACCCCGATCGCGTTCCAGGTCTACTCCGATCTGGGCGTTATCGGGAATCACCACGCTCTTGTCCAGGATCGCCCGGCGGACCACGGCGTTCCGACCGACTCGCACACCCGGCATCAGCACGCTGCCTTCGACATAGGCGCCCGCTTCGATCGTGACGTTCGAGGCGATCACACTCGTCCGAACGTGTGCGCCGGAAACGATGCTCCCTGCGCCCACCATGGAATCGTGCGCGTTCCCGCCTTCGACGAACTTCGCCGGCGGCAACGGTGGCAGATTCGTCAGCATTGGCCACCGCCGGTTGTAGAGGTTGAATATCGGGTGAACTGAAACAAGATCCATGTGTGCGTCGTGGTAGCTATCGAGTGTTCCCACGTCACGCCAATAACCAGCATCGCGGGCGGTGGCGCCCGGAACGATGTTCTCGGCAAAATCGTAGACATGTGCAAGTCCCTGCGCGGTCATCGCCGGGATGATGTTGCCGCCCATATCGTGAACCGACGCTGGGTCCGCGGCATCGGCACGCAACGCTTCAAGTAATGCGTCTTTCGTGAAGACATAATTGCCCATTGATACGAATGATTCGTCCTCGCTTCCGGGAATCCCCGGTGGATTCGAGGGCTTTTCCAAGAATCCCGAAATGGTTCGTCCATCGGGTGCCACATCGATCACCCCGAAAGCATGCGCCTGGTTGCGCGGCGTCCTGATTCCGGCGACCGTTACTCCGGCGCCGCTGTCTATGTGCGCCTCCACCATCTGCATCGCGTCCATCCGGTACACGTGATCGGCGCCGAAGACGGCAACGAAGTCCGGATTCTCATCGAAAACCAAGTTCAGGCTCTGGAAAATGGCATCGGCGCTGCCGGTGAACCAGCGAGGCCCCAACCGCTGCTGGGCCGGGACCGGCGTCACGTAGTCACCGAGCAGCGTGGGCATTCTCCAAGTCTGGGTCACGTGACGATCGAGTGAATGGGACTTGTACTGCGTGAGCACACAAACCCGGCGCAGCCCGGAATTGATCAGGTTGGACAGGACGAAGTCGATGAGACGGTAGGAGCCACCGAAGGGCACCGCTGGCTTGGCTCGGTCGGCGGTTAGCGGCATGAGTCTTTTGCCCTCGCCGCCGGCGAGGACCATGGCTAAGACGTGCGGCTCAGCGCCCACTTTCCCAGGGTAACGGTGTTACCCGAGGTCATGCCTAGGCTTTCGTCCCATGCGCGTGGAGATGCTGACCAAAGAGTGGCCGCCGGAGAACTACGGCGGCGCCGGAGTCCACGTGGAACACCTCGTTGCGCAACTGCGATCTCTGGTAACGATAGATGTGCACTGCTTCGGCAATCCGCGAGTAGACGCCCGGGCAGAGCAGGTTCCACCGTTCCTGGCATCTGCGAACCCAGCGCTCCAGACGATCGGTGTCGACCTTGCGATGGTCGCAGACACGAACCCACAGGCCGACATCGTGCACTCGCACACCTGGTACACGAATCTGGCCGGTCACCTCACTGCCATGCTGCACGGCATCCCGCACGTCCTCACTGCCCATTCCCTCGAACCACTTCGACCGTGGAAACGTGAACAGCTACAAGGCGGCTTCACCGTTTCCTCATGGATCGAACACACCAGCTATCTGTCGGCTGCAGCCGTGATCGCCGTAAGCGACGGTATGCGTCGAGACATCCTGGCGAACTATCCACAGGTGGACCCAGATCGCGTTCACGTGGTTCACAACGGAATCGACACCGATGTTTATCAACCGACCGAATCCACCACCGCGCTGACTCGTTACCGAATAGACACCAACCGTCCTTACGCACTCTTCGTCGGACGAATCACCCGGCAAAAAGGGTTGATCCATCTACTGCGCGCGGCCCGCGAATTCGATGACGAACTTGCGTTGGTCCTGTGCGCGTCATCGCCCGATACACCCGAAATGGCTGAGGAAACCGCGCAGGCGGTCGATGTTTTGCGTGCTGAGCGAGGACAGGACGCAGTCACGTGGATCGACGAGCAGGTGGATCGCTCTGGCCTGATCGAGTTGTTGACGCACGCACGGGTCTTCACGTGTCCGTCGGTCTACGAGCCCCTGGGTATCGTCAATCTTGAGGCGATGGCATGCCGAACACCCGTCGTGGCTAGCGCAGTCGGAGGCATCCCCGAGGTCGTGCAGGATCAACAGACCGGTCTCCTGGTCGCCCACGATCCGGACGATGAGACAGCTTTCGAGGGAGCCTTCGCTGCGGCAGTAAACGACATCGCTGCCGATCCACAACGAGCCGACCTCATGGGTGAACGGGGTCGGGAACGCGCCGTGCGGGATTTCACCTGGCGGGCTATCGCGGAACGGACAGTCGAGGTCTACCGCTGGGCCCTCGAACATCACCATGAGTGACGTCATCGAACCGATTCCCGGCATTCGGCCAGCACCACACAGAACGCTCTGGATCGGCTACACCCTCTACCTTCTCGGGTCTCTCGCTTTTGCCTTCAACGGCACCGTCTCGAAAGCGATTCTGCTCAGCGGCCTGGACTCTGCGCGGCTGAGCCAACTACGGGTAACCGGCGCCTTCTTGTTCTTGCTCGTTTTCGTGGCGATCAACCGCCCGCATCGCTTGCGAATCGAACGCGCCGAGTGGCTCCCGCTGATCGCCTACGGAGTTCTCGGCGTAGCCATGACGCAGTATTTGTTTTTCGTAGCGCTGCAATATCTACCCGTCGGAGTAGCACTACTCATCGAATTCACCGCACCGGTATTCGTAGCCTTGTGGTTTCGCTTCGTCGTTAAAGAACCCACCCGACGCATGGTCTGGCTCGCACTACTCATCGCGATCCTGGGGTTAGCCCTCGTGGCGGAAGTGTGGCGCGGATTCAGTTTCGATGCCGTCGGCCTGATTGCAGCCCTCGGCGCCGCCTTAGCCCTCAGTACCCACTATTTGATAACCGATCGACAGATGCGCGTCGCGCAGCCGCGCGATGCCGTGTCATTGACGATGTGGGGCTTCGGCTTTGCGTCGTTGTTCTGGGTCATCACCCAGCCATGGTGGGCCTTTCCCTGGTCAGACTTCAGTGGCAATAGTGATCCGATCCTGGGACCTGTGATCGGAAACCGTCCGCTGTGGTTCCTCAGCGCATGGATGATCATCTTGGGAACGGTCGTTCCTTTCTGGCTTGTGGTGGCCTCTATGCGCCATCTGCGCGCTTCGCAAGCATCGGTTGTCGGACTGACCGAACCCCTCTTAGCGATCGTCGTCGCGTGGATCGTCCTCAGCGAAGCCTTGAGTTTGGTGCAACTACTCGGCGGGGTCTTCATCCTGCTCGGCGTGGTGCTGGCCGAACGATCGCGCGCCCGGCCCTGAGTATCCTGCCCGAATGGCTGACGCGCGTGCGCACGAAGCCGAGGGTGTCTGTTTCCCCCTCGGCGGGGACGACAACCGCAGCACATCGGCTACCGGCAGAGCGATTTTTGCTGATTCAATTCGCGCAGTCGACCCTGCGATCGCCGCCCGCATCGAACACACCCGCGATTGGCGCAAGGGATACATATCCCCGCTACGCGACATCGTGCTCGCTGCTGCTCAATCCACGCAAAACGCGTTATCGATCTCCCGACACGGCCTAGCTAGCGCCGAGCAACGCTTCACCTTCCGCCGCGACGGACAGGAGACCTCCATGCGCGAAGCCATGACTTCGTCCACCACTCGTGGTCTTGCTTCGGTCACGGTCACCGGTCGCGCAGCACGAGAAGAAGACCTGTCGATTCCGTATCAAGGTCATCGACTCTTCGGCGATGACCTGCGCCGGCAAATCGATGACTGGGTGGAGCGAGATATCGCCGAACCTTCGTTCGCCGATGCGTTGAATCTCGTACTGGACAATCCCGATTGGCTCGACCTTCGCGATGTGGACATCGCTTTGATGGGCGCCGGTGCGGAGATGGCCCCCACTCGATCACTGCTGCGCTGGGGTGCGCGCGTGCACGCCATCGATCTGCCTCGACCATCGATTTGGGAACGACTCGTAAGCATCACGCGAAGTACGCCCGGAACCTTGCGCATACCCGTTCCGCTTGGTCCCGAGGGCATTCCGCCGTTTGTTGTCGGTGGCGACGTTCATCCCGACGACGATCCCACGATCTGTGCTGCAGCCGGTGCGAATCTGATCAGCGATGCTCCGGAAATCCGAACCTGGCTTGGCGAGATCGAGCAGCCTTTCGTCCTGGGCACTTATGCCTACGCCGACGGCGCAGAACATGCGCGCTTGTCCATGGCCTCAGAAGCGATCATCACGACGCTTACCAATGAACGCTCGGATCTCACGCTGGCGTTCCTTGCAACACCGACCGATGTGTTCGCCGTGCCGTATGAATGCGTTGCCGACAGCCGGGCAAAGTGGGAGCACCGAGGACTCGGTGGGGTGTTGCAGGCTCCCTTGCGTCTCGTTCGGCAATTCGAGCCGAACTACCCCACGAACTACACCACCGCGGGCGGACAGCGCATCGGGTTGAACGATTCGATCATTCCTCAGCAAGGCCCTAATTACATCTTGGCGAAACGATTACAGCGCTGGCGCGCCCTCGTGGCCAGGGCCGAGGGAACCCCTGTTTCACTGAATCTCGCGCCGGCGACCCGCACTAGATCCGTTGTGCGCAACCGGGCCCTCGCCGCCGCATACGCAGGCGCAGGTCGGTTCGGTGTTGAGGTTTTCGACCCGTCGACCTCGACCACGTTGATGGCCGCGCTCTTGGTTCACGATCTGCGCAATCCGCTGTCATCGGCAAACCCCACGACCGAATTGGTGAACCCGATGGATCTGTTCGCAAGCGCGGCGAACCATGGAGGCTTATGGCGAACGGCCTATGCGCCGCGCTCGGTTTTGGGCATCGCTGCACTACTGGGAATGTTCGAATCGCGCGCTTAGGGCCTTGCCTAGCCGCCGACGTCACGAACGCGGTGCTGAAAAACGAGTGGGAACCCGCGCGGCTGGGGGGTTGACGCGCGGGTCCCCTGGGCTTGCGCCCTCAACCGCCGCGGCGGACCGCGGCGGCGACACTTAGTTTGCCCAGCGCGTGCGTCTGTGTCCGGAAATTCCCAGAAATACCCGGCTAGTTTCCCCATATAAGCGCTTACTCGGCGCGTAAGGCAAGCGCGTGTGCCAGCACCTGCTGGGGCCGCGCCAAGGCCGGCTCGAAAGCCAACTCGGCCGCGCCGACCACGATGCTTTCGGCGCCGAATTCCGGAGCGACGATGTTCACATCGGTGCTTTGTCGAGACAAAGTGAAGCGCAACTCTTCGATGAGCGTGTGTCGATACTCGACCAATAGACCGGTGAGGTGACCGGCCAGCACAACGGTGTCGGGGTTGACGATATTCACGATCGAAGCAAGGCCTTGACCTACCGCACGGGCCGCTGCGATGGTGGCGGCGCGTGCTTGTTCGTTGCCCTCACGAGCGGCTGCGTAAACATCCTCTGGCGTGGCGGTTGCTGGATCGAACCCTGCCGAGCGAACGATCGTCTCCGCTCCGATCGCTGTCTCCCAGCAGCCCACCGCACCGCACCGACACGGTCCACCAGCAGCATCGAATCGGATGTGTCCGATTTCCCCCGCGAAGCCGGTTGCGCCGGTGAGTAGTTCGCCATCGACAACGATTCCGCCACCGATACCGATGTCTCCGGAGATAAAGACCATACTGCGTGCGCCACGGCCGGCCCCACGAGTCCATTCGGCCATTGCTCCCAGGTTGGCATCGTTTCCGAG
>Ga0102945_1000252_pt1 | contig 16652 bp, 17 predicted proteins | sample SalPonred_H2O_MG_FD_78207 | JGI IMG/M metagenome (GOLD analysis project Ga0102945, IMG submission 78207) | Salt pond water microbial communities from South San Francisco under conditions of wetland restoration - Salt Pond MetaG R2_restored_H2O_MG ...
TACTGGGGTTTCCTTGCAATCAGTTTGGATCGCAGGAACCAGACGACGAGGCCGCTATCGAGTCGTTTTGTGAGACCAATTATGGGGTGACCTTTCCCCTATTTGCCAAGGTTGACGTCAACGGCAGCGGTGCAATCCCTCTATACGACTGGTTGAAATCTAGCCAACCGGGATTGCTTGGCACCGAGGCGGTGAAATGGAATTTCACCAAATTTTTAATTGATCGCCAAGGCCACGTGGTCAAGCGCTATGCTTCAAACACCAAGCCCCAAGACATGCGCAGCGACATTGAGGCGCTGCTATAAGGTCTGCTTGAACCATGATGCACAATGAGAAGAACAACATAAGCATAGGACAACAATAATGATCGATCTTTACTACTGGACGACACCGAACGGGCACAAGATCACCCTCTTTCTAGAAGAAACAGGGCTGCCATTCACGATAAAGCCCATCAATATCGCCAAAAACGAACAATTTGAGCCCAGCTTTTTAGAAATTGCCCCGAACAATCGCATCCCCGCGATCGTGGATCACGAACCCAGCGACGGTGGCGAACCCATCTCCGTGTTTGAGTCAGGTGCGATCTTGCTTTACCTTGCGGAAAAAACCGGTCAATTCTTATCGACTGACCCACGAGTTCGCCTGCAAACCTTGGAGTGGCTGTTTTGGCAGATGGGTGGTTTAGGACCCATGGCGGGTCAGAATCATCACTTTGGTCAATTCGCCAAAGAAAAAATTCCCTACGCCATCAATCGCTATGTTGATGAGACAGCACGTCTTTACGGGGTACTCAACCGACGCTTGGCTGACCGTCCGTTTATCGCTGGTGACTACTCGATCGCTGACATGGCCTGTTTCCCCTGGATTGCTGCCCATCCGCGGCAACAACAAAATTTGGCTGACTTCCCTCATCTACAGCGCTGGTATCAATCGATTCATCAGCGTGCGGCCACACAACGCGCCTATCAACACAGTGAGACATTGAATCCCGATGCGCCTAAATTACCGCCTTTGGCATAAAGGCACTGCCCTCGCCCTCGCCCTCGCATTGATATTGGCCGGCCTACTCAGCGTGGCACAGGCTGCGCCAACCGGAGAAGACGACCCCATTTCCTTCAAGAGCGTATCGCGCAGTACTCACGTTGAACGCTGCGATAGAGGGCGATGCGCTCAGATCGACTGGCAAACCTTAAGGTTTCAGGAACAGCCCGCGCTCAATCGCGTTATCGATCGCGCTTTATGGGCCCTGCTTGAAAGCGATGGGCCCCTCGCGCCGTCTGGGTCGGACTTGTCCGACTTGAATGATTATTTCCAGGCACAGGCCAAGCCGGGCGAGCAAATCGTCATGCAAACCGACTTACTCAGGCAAACCACCCAATGGATTGTGCTTTCTGTGAGCAAATACCAGTTCGAAGGTGGCGCCCATGGTATTTCGTCGGCACGATTTATCAACTGGCGTGTCAACGATAATCGCGTCGTGACGCTCGAGGACGCCCTGCTACCAGAGGCTCAGGCGGCCTACGTGGCGGCGCTCAAGCAAGCGCATCAGCAGTGGGTTGCTGAACAGAAACGCAAAGGTGTCATTGAAAACGTGTCTGAATTCATTGAACAGTGGCCATTTGAGACCTCAGATAACGTCGCCTTCATGGCCGAAGGCTTGCGTGTGGACTACTCACGTTATGCCATCGCACCAGGTTCATTCGGCGAACCCACCTTAACGGTGCCATATTCGGCGCTTGGTGGCATTATTGACCCGGCTTGGTTGTAGTCTTATCACCACTGTATTGTATTTGTTGCCCAGATACTTGATTGCTTAGTTACTTTGTCGTTTGTCGATGACCGCCTGAAGACTTTCGGCCAAGTTGGTGTGGCCCTGAAGGCGAGCAACCGCAGCGGCATCATCGCCATTGATGTCAACAGCAGCGGGATCAGCCCCTCGATCGAGTAACAGTTGGACCGCATCAACAGAGCCCGCACCGGCAGCCATCATGATGGGGCTTGAACCGTTTGGGGCCGGTGCGTTTGGCATGGCCCCTTGGCTTAACAGATACTCAACCACGTCAATCTGCCCTTTGGAGGCGGCGTAGTGCAAAGGCGTCCAACCCAAGTGATTGATCGTGGCGCCTTGCTCGACCAACTTCTTGGCACGAGGTAAATCCCCCACCAAGCTGACATACATGAGCGGTGTTTCTTGATAACCGTTGGTGATTTTGATGTTGGTATCAGGGTGTTTCAAGACCACATCAAAGACCGCCCAGCTGTTGTCCCGAACCGCTTGCATCAGCAAAGGATTGCCAATGTCGGTTGTGACGTTGGGGTCCAATCCCTGCTTGAGCAAGGTGCTGACTTGATCCGCGCGGTCATTTCGTACGTGGATCCAGAGATCTTCGATGTTTTGTGCGTGAGACAGGTTACTTACGAATGTAAGCAAGAGCACCGCCGCAAAAAAATGAATTTTCTTCAAAATAAACAATGGATTATTAATTTTGCTTAAAGTGTTATCTACTAATGGCATTTTATTAAGACTCCACTTCATTTAGTCGTTCTATCTTATTGAAAAGTCTATAGAAATTGTCAGTAGATGTTTGAGCAACCTCGTCAACAGAGATGCCCCGTAGTTCGGCAATTTTTTGAGCAACATGAAGCACCATGGACGGGTCATTGCGCTTGCCTCGATACGGTACAGGGGCCAGGTAAGGTGAGTCCGTCTCGATCAAGAGCCTATCAAGCGGCACTTTGGTGGCTGTTTCCTGTAACTCCCGCGCATTCTTAAAGGTCACAATCCCAGAAAAAGAGATGTAAAAACCCAATGCCATGCTGGCTTGGGCCATTTCCCAGGTCTCAGTGAAGCAGTGCATCACCCCACCCACTGTTTGGGCCTGCTCTTCTTCTAGAATACGAATGGTGTCTTCGCGTGCTTCTCGGGTATGGATGATCAGGGGCAAACCGGTCTGGCGCGCAGCCCGGATGTGGGTTCGGAAACGCTCACGCTGCCACGACAAATCACCCTCGAGCCGAAAGTAGTCTAGACCCGTCTCACCAATCGCCACCACTTTGGGGTGCTCGCTACGTGACACCAGGTCGTCAACGGTTGGTGGCACTTCGCCCTCATAGTCCGGGTGAACGCCGACTGAGCCCCAAAGCGTTGGCTGGGCTTGCACCATTTCCATCATGGCGTCCCAGTCCCGTAGATTGACGCTCACGCACAAGGCGCCCCGCACTTGATTTTCTGTCATTTTTTTGACAATCGAGGGGTAATCGGCAGCCAAGTCCTCAAAATTAACGTGGCAGTGAGAATCAATTAAAACGGTCATAAAGGCCTGTCACAAAAGCGTTGCAAACACGAATGGGCGAATAATTTGGCGTTCAAGGGATGCGTGGCCAGCGGGATTTGCTGGCCGATCCAGCTCGCGAGCCCTGACCAGTGCGCCAACGACCCCTGCGCGGCGCGTTCTCGTAGCGCACGCGATAAACGGGGGTAGTAACGCACAGCCAAGCCGGCCCTGACCATGCTGACGTCTAGGCTAAGCCGTTGCAGAACACGTAACCATTCTACCGCGGGTTGCTTAGCCAGTTCATCCGCTAGCTTGCCCACTGCCGTGGTGTTGGGTTGGACGACCTGTTCCATCAAGTCCACCGCCCAAGCCGGACACGGTTGGCTCTGCTGCTGTGACATCTCCAAAGCCCGCAAAGGCGCACCACCCGCTGCAGCGAGCCATTGATCTGCTTGATCCAGCGACGCTTGCTCAAGCCACGCCAAGCTGTGTACGTGATCGGGTAGCGGGACGGTCAGCTTCTGACAACGTGACAACACCGTTGGGAGCAAGCGGTCCAAGGCGTCGGTCACCAGAAAAAAAACGGTTTCCGGTGGCGGCTCTTCCAAAGCCTTTAGCAACGCATTGGCAGTCACCGTGTTCATTGTTTCGGCAGGATAAAGAACCACGACGCGCAAGCGACCGCGGTGCGTGGCCCGATGGTACCAAGGCTCAAGCGCACGAATTTGATCCACGCGTAGATCTTCAGAGAGTTTCTTTTTTGCGGCGCCAGCCGTCTCGGGCTCACCTTCCCCACCAACAGTGCTAAGCGCCAAGCCCTCGCGAGCTGCCAGGGCCGCCGGACGCACCCGCATCAGGTCGGGGTGATTGCCACTTTCCACCCAGTGGCAGGCATCGCAAGCCCCACAAGCAAATTCGGCACTGTTTGCCGCCCGGTTCTCGCACAGCAAGGCTTGCGCCATGGATAGCGCAAACTGCCGTTTACCGATGCCACTCAACCCATGCACTAGCAAGGCGTGTGGCATGGCGTCTTGTTGACTTAGCCAGCGCTGAGCTAGTGCTTGTTGCCAGGGTAAAAAAGCACCGCTCATGGTTTTTTGCCGACCTCAGCTCGCCAATCGCTTAGCAAAGCATCAAGCGATTGTTGCAAAGCAATGCGGATATTTGGAATGGTTTCGGTGCCATCCACAACCTCAAATCGGTTAGGTTCTTGAGCGACCAAGGACAGGTACCCTTCTCGCGTGCGTTCAAAAAAATCAGCTTGCTCACGCTCAAAGCGATCAGGCTCTCGGCTGCCAGCCAAGCGTTGCTTGGCCACGGCCAAGGGAACATCAAATAGCCAGGTTCGGTCAGGACCGAATCCCGGGTGCACCCAATCGGCAAGTGCGGCCACGCGTGACATACCCAAACCACGACCTGCGCCTTGGTAAGCGAATGACGCGTCGCTGAACCGGTCACAGACCACCCATTGTCCTGCGGCTAGTGCCGGCTCAATGACCGTACGCAGATGCTCATTTCGAGCGGCAAACATCAATAATGTTTCAGTCTCTAGATGCATGGGCTCTGACAGCAACAGCTCGCGCAGCTTTTCTGCCAAAGGCGTCCCACCAGGTTCACGCGTGCGGCATACGTTTATTCCGTTCGAGCTCAAGTAGTCACTGACCCACTGTACGTGTGTGCTTTTACCGGCGCCATCCACCCCTTCAAGGGTCAAGAACAAGCCCCGTTTGGTCTCTATCGATTTCATGGCCTATTCAAGATATAGCGTCGAACATTGCGATTGTGAGCGGCCAAATTTTTTGCAAAGGCGCTCGTGCCATCGCCTTTGGCGACAAAATAAAAGTAATCGTGCGAGGCCGGATTCAAAGCCGCTTCGAGTGATGCGCGACTCACGCTTGAAATCGGCGTGGGCGGCAACCCGGGGCGGGTGTAGGTATTCCAAGGCGTATCTCGCTGTAAGTCAGCTTTGCGAATACGCCCTTTGTATCGGTCACCCATGCCGTAAATAACCGTTGGATCTGTTTGCAGTGGCATGCCCACGCGTAAACGATTGATAAAAACCCCGGCCACGGTGGCTCGCTCTTGGGCTTGGCCGGTTTCTTTTTCGACGATAGAAGCCAAAATCAATGCCTCTTCCGGTGTCTTTAGCGGCAAGTTCTCAGCGCGATTAGCCCAAGCTTGTGCCAACACCTGGTTTTGAGATTCGTAGGCGCGTTTTAGAATTTCGTGGTCTGGCGTGCCCACGGCAAAGACATAGGTGTCAGGAAATAACAAGCCTTCCACGTAGGGTTGATCAATCCCCAAATGGTCAGCCAAGGCGGTCTGATCGGCCATCACTTCGGGGTCAATGGTTTGGTCAATATCCGGGTGCTTGGCAACCGTTTCCATCATTTGTTTGACCGTCCAGCCCTCGATGAATGCTACGCGGCGGTGACTGACGTCACCACTGGCCATGCGCTGAACAATATCCCATAAGCTGTCACCGGCCCTGATTTGGTAACCACCGGCCTTGATCAGTCGGTCTTGCTTGGTGAGCCGTGCCAACCAAGCAAACGCTTCGGGCGGCATCACCACCCCTTTGTCGACCATTTGGCGCGCGATTTGCTGGGGGCTCGCACCAGCGACGACGCGCAAATCCACGGTCTGCGCGGGCAACGTCAATGGTTTGTGCACCCAGTGATAGGCGAATACGCCAGCGCCAGCGACTGCCAGCACGACGATCAACAACAACCACAGAAAAGAATATATGAACGCTCTCATGGCTTAGAAGTGTAATGGAAACACAGCGACACGTGGCGCTTTAAGGGTTGTGCTTAAGGCTAAAACCAAAGGGCCAAAGAGGTATACGTAGCGGTCATACGAAGCGCTAGCAACGTTATTCTTGCCGTTTTCAATACCCGTGGCATTGACATGGCACTGACGGTCTGGATGGCACCTGTTGTTATCATTTAAGTGTAAAGAAAATATATCAAGCAAAAATAAATAAGTAAGCAACACATCTCATTGACTGGGGAAATTCTATGCAAGGTTCCAGCGCGTTATTCACCCGTTACGTTGGTTTGGATTTGGCGGTTTTTTCAGCGGCAGGCCAAGACATGCTGACTTTTTTGCAGTCGCAACTCACACAAGATGTGGCCCGACTGCAAAAAGACGAGGCGGCGCTGGCAGGCTATTGCACGGCCCAAGGTCGGTTACTAGCCAACATGGTGTTAGCACCGACCGCCACCGAAAACTTTGTCCTTGGTCTCATCAAAACCGACGTCTTGCCGGCTTTCTTAAAGCGCTTGAAGATGTTTGTCTTAAGGAGCAAGGTGAGCCTTGAAGTCACCGAGCAAACCGTGTCGGGGATCGCCGTGGCGACTGACGATTTAGATCGGGCCGAGCAAGCACTCGGGCATGCCTTGCCCAGGACCGTCTGGGCGAGCGTGGCAGCAGACGATGGGGTTTGGGTAGCCGCACCGAGCGCAGAACCCGCCTTGACACGATTTTGGTGGATTGCTGACGCCACGCAAACTGACGCCCTGACAAAAAGGCTGGGTGATGAATTGACCACACTTAACGACCAGACCACTTGGCACGTCATGGACTTACAGGCTGGTTTGCCTTGGATAGAAGCGAGCACGCAAGACCTCTTTATCCCGCAGACGGTTAACCTAGACCTCATCGAAGGCGTGAGCTTCACCAAGGGTTGTTATCCCGGTCAAGAGGTGGTCGCGCGAGCGCATTATCGCGGCACGGTGAAACGGCGTATGCAACTGGCCGTGTTCGATAAGACCGATACAACCGATACAACCGATACAACCGTCAAGCCCGGTGATGATATTTTTTGTCCCAGTGAGGGTCCCAATCCTTGCGGTCGAGTCATCAGCATGGCGCATGACCACGAACGGACTTGGTTGCTCTACGAGGCGCCCTTAAAACACACCCAAGCCTTGGTGGCAGCGCCACTAGAAGCATCCCTGCACGCGGGTGCCACAGATGGTCCCGCCCTCACCCCTTGGGCACTGCCTTATTCGGTCATGCCTGCGCCGACAGCGTGAAAACGGACTGCCTTTATTGACACAAGGGTTGACCCAAATGTTTCTATTGACCTAAGTGCTTTAAGGGGTGCGATGGGTCATCTATCGCGATTGCGAAGTAAGGGGCATTCCAATCTCCCGCCGTGTCACTAAGCGTTGCGGGCTGCCATTGCGGTTGACGATCTTTGTCGATCAGCATCGCACGAATACCTTCTTGAAAATTGCCTTGGGCCGCGCACTCGATCGCCACACCCCACTCCACCTGAAACACTTCAGCCAAGGAAAGCTGGCGGGCGCAACGCCACAATAGCCAGGCCAAGCGTGCGGTAGCCGGACAACCGGCCTGATATGTTTTTCCGGCTCGCGCCAGCCAAGGGTCTTCGTGGTCTGCCAGTGCGCTGACACGCTTGGCAATTTCCTCTAACTCGTAGCCTTGGCACGTGGTCTGTATCAAATCGAAATGTTGCCGTAGCGGCCCAGGCGACAACGTCGGTGAAGGCAGCGTTAGCAACACATCAGTCATGGTCTGAAAGTCTGCGTAGCGGTTATGCCAAGTTTGCTCGCTGATGGCGGTTAAAAAGGCATCCCATTGGTCACGACAGACGGCGTGATCGGCCATACCCGCAAAAATGGCGTCGGCCGCACCTAGCGATGCCCCGGTGAGACCTAAAAAAACACCGGTTCGACCAGGGGCGCGAGACAGAAGCCACGAGCCACCCACGTCAGGGAATAGACCGATGCTGATCTCAGGCATGGCCAAACGGGAGGTCTCGGTCACCACGCGATGACTCGCGCCAGCCATGAGCCCCATGCCACCACCCATCACGATGCCATCGCCCCAGCAAACGATGGGCTTGGGATAGGTATGAATCGAATAGTCCAGCGCGTACTCTTCAGCAAAAAAGTCGCACACGGTTTCATTCTCCCGAGCCGATTGCCCCTGGTTCGCCTGCATGGCGCGATAGAGACCGTGCAGATCGCCGCCAGCGCAAAAGGCCTTTTCACCGGCGCCTTTGAGGATCACTGCAACCACGCTGTCATCGCTTACCCACTGCTCTAGTCGCTGATGCAACAAGCGCGTCATCCCCAGTGATAAGCCATTAAGCAACTTGGGCTGGTTCAGGGTAGCGATACCAATGACTTTATCGCCTTTGCAGGGCTTCGTTTCGAATAGAACGCTGTCATCCATGGGGCACGTCTCCGTGGCAATCGATTGATTAAAGTGGGTGGCTGTTAGGGTTTGCTGTTAGGGTTTACTTCTAGGGTTGTCTTTTAAGGTTGTCTTTTAGGGCTGTCTTTTAGGGCTGTCTTTTTTGCTTGCTGTCTTTGTGTTTTCTCTTTTCTTGCCTGAGCCAAGCGGTGCGCCGCTCTTCGACGGCGCGACTGCATGGGATCGAAAACAAGCGATCGGTAAATCTCGATCCGATCACCAGGCTGCACCATACGATCTGGCGAACACGTTTGCCCAAAGATACCTAGAGACAGTGTGTCAGGATTGAGTGCCGGGTGGTCTTGAAAAATGCCGCTGCGCTCGAGTGCCTGACCCACCGTCAAAGGCTCAGTAAACGTTAGCGTAACCTGCCAGACGTCATGACGTGTCGGGCAATAAATCACTGACACCTGCCCGCTCATGGGTTTTGACTGATATTTGTGCCTGAGCCAGAGCCAAAGCAAACGTCTGCGCGCTTGGAAAACGAATCAATGAAGCTATTGGCGACACGATTAAATACCGGACCGACGAGTCGTTCGAGCGTGCGGCTTGAGAAGGCATAGCGCAAAGTAAAGACCACTTTGCAGGCCTCATCAGACAAGGCCACGAATTCCCAACGACCGTGCAGCGCAGAAAATGGCCCATCGATAAGCTCTAGTTCAATCAAGGACGGATAGGTATGGGTATTACGCGTGGTGAAGGTCTGACGCAAACCGGCCATGGCAATCGTCACGGAGGCTTTCATGCCGTTTTCGTCGCGCTCGCTCACTGCGCTGCCGCCGCACCAAGGCATAAACTCAGGGTATTTCTCAACATCGGCTACCAGGTCAAACATCTGTGCCGCGCTATACGGCACCAAAACAGAACGTTCAATTGAATGCATCACATCACACAAATCGCTAGAATGATTAGATTTTAACGGTTCAACCGAGATCTAACGTATTTATGAGCATCATAGAAAACCGCAAAGCGTTTCACGACTACTTTATTGAAGAGCGCTTCGAAGCTGGCATGGTGCTACAAGGCTGGGAAGTCAAGGGCATCCGGGCAGGTCGCGCCCAGCTGAAAGAAAGCTATGTCGTCATTCTTGATGGCGAATTGTGGTTGCTAGGCATGCACATCAGTCCACTTTCATCCACATCCACCCATATCCTGCCCAACGCCACCCGTACGAGAAAATTGCTGCTCAAAGCAGACGAGATCGCTAAATTGATCGGCAAGGTTGAACAAAAGGGCTTTGCGCTCATCCCAATCAACCTGCATTACAAAAACGGACGTATCAAGTTAGAAATTGGCTTGGGCCGAGGTAAAAAGCAGCATGACAAGCGCCACGTGGCGGCTGACAAAGACTGGCAACGCGAGCGTGAAAGAATCATGAAACACGACACGCGTCGCCAATCGGATTAACCGCTCGGATTAACCGCTCGGATTAACCGTTAGCGGCTTGCCAGCTTTTTCCAAGTTTCTACGACGGTATCTGGGTTTAAAGACATCGATTCAATGCCCTCATCCTTTAGCCACTGTGCGAAGTCTGGATGATCGCTCGGTCCCTGACCACAGATCCCGATATATTTACCGGCTTTTAGGCAAGCCTTGATCGCACGCGACAACATGAACTTCACTGCGTCATCGCGCTCATCAAAATCGGTCGCGAGCAATTCCATGCCTGAATCGCGGTCTAGACCCAGTGTCAACTGCGTCATGTCGTTTGAGCCAATTGAGAAACCATCGAAATAAGCCAAGAACTCATCCGCCAAAATCGCGTTCGATGGCACTTCACACATCATTACGATACGCAGACCGTTTTGACCGCGACGCAGACCATGCTCGGCGAGCAAGTCAATGACACGCTTGGCTTGAGGTACGGTGCGCACAAAGGGCACCATGATTTCCATGTTGGTCAGACCCATTTCGTCGCGTACTTTTTTAATCGCCTCGCACTCCATGCGGAAGCACTCGGCGAATTCTTCCGCAAGGTAACGCGAAGCCCCTCGAAAGCCGAGCATGGGGTTTTCTTCTTCCGGCTCATAACGCGAACCGCCCACCAATTTGCGATATTCGTTGGACTTAAAGTCCGATAAACGCACGATGACCGATTTGGGTGAAAATGCTGCCGCAATCGTGGCCATGCCCTCAGCCAACTTCTCAACAAAAAATGACCGTGGGCTGGCGTAGCCACGGGCCGCTGACTCAACCGCGAGCTTTAACTCATGGTCAATGTTGGGATAGTCCAATACCGCTTTGGGGTGAATGCCGATATTGTTGTTGATGATGAACTCTAAGCGTGCCAATCCCACGCCTTGATTGGGTATTTGGGCAAAGTCAAAAGCCAACTGGGGGTTGCCCACGTTCATCATGATCTTAAGATCCATGGCCGGCATCTCGCCGCGTCGGATTTCCTCGACCTCGGTGTCAATCAAACCGTCATAGATGCGACCTTCGTCACCTTCGGCGCAAGAAACCGTGACCGCTTGCCCCTCTTCGAGCAGATCGGTGGCTTCGGCGCAGCCCACCACAGCGGGGATGCCAAGCTCACGCGCAATGATCGCCGCGTGGCATGTGCGACCGCCACGGTTGGTGACAATCGCTGACGCCCGTTTCATGACCGGTTCCCAGTTTGGGTCTGTCATGTCCGTGACCAGTACATCACCTGCCTGCACTTTGTCCATCTCGGAGACATCAGCGACAATCCGAACAGGGCCTGAGCCAATCTTTTGTCCAATGGCGCGACCGGTAACAACAATATCACCCGTTGCCTTCAAGCGATAGCGCAACTGCACGTCGTGCTGCCCTTGTTGCGATTTGACGGTCTCGGGGCGTGCCTGCAGGATGTAGATCTTGCCGTCCAGGCCATCACGACCCCATTCGATATCCATGGGACGCTGATAGTGCTTTTCGATGATGACCGCGTAGCGGGCGAGTTCAATCACATCCTCGTCGCTGAGCGAATAACGATTGCGTTCGGTGGTGGGTACATCAACGGTACGGACCGCATGACCGCTCGCGCGCTCGGCATCGAACTCCATTTTGAGGAGTTTGGAGCCGATTCGACGACTCACGATAGGGTAATGACCATCTGCCAAGGTGGGTTTAAAGACGTAAAACTCATCTGGATTCACCGCCCCTTGCACCACCGTTTCACCAAGGCCATACGATGAAGTGATAAACACCACATCAGAAAACCCTGATTCGGTATCGATGGTGAACATGACACCCGCGCTGCCACAATCAGAACGCACCATACGCTGTATGCCTGCTGAGAGCGCGACTTCGGCGTGGGCATAGCCTTTGTGTACGCGATAGGAGATGGCTCGGTCATTGTAGAGCGAGGCAAACACCAAGCGGATCTTGTCAATGACATCGTCGATGCCTTCAACATTCAAAAAGGTTTCTTGCTGACCAGCAAACGACGCGTCTGGGAGGTCTTCAGCAGTCGCAGAAGAGCGCACCGCGAAAGTGCCCTTACCATCTTGGTCGAGTTCCGCAAACGCAGTGCGAATCTCTTGGTCAAGCTGAGTGGGCAGCGGTGTTTCTTCAATCCAGCGGCGAATGTCTTGACCCGCATCCGCAAGCGCGCGGACATCGTCTGCATCTAGTGTGGTTAAGCGCTCAGCAATCTTACTGTCCAAGCCGGTTTGCGCTAAAAAGTCCCTAAACGCCTGTGCCGTGGTCGCAAACCCCCCTGGTACCCTAACACCGGCATCAGCCAATTGACTGATCATTTCGCCCAAAGACGCGTTTTTACCTCCAACAACATCAACATCCGTCATCCGGAGCCGATCAAATGGTAAGACATATGACATGAAGTCACCCTTTTACGATAGATAGAAAGCGAGTTTGGTCAAGGTTCGCTAAATACTTGATATCGCGAGCGATACGCTGACCAAACTGGCCTCATCAGACACTGGCACTGGATCCAAGGAGGATGACCCGTACTGAGCCAGAGACAACAAACAGGTAAAGTGAGGCTGATATTGTCTTCATGTTGCATCGCATTGTACAACCGACCCAAGACCATTTAGGACTGTTTTCCAGATGAACGATTCAAACCCAAGCACAAGCAAAATCCCACCAGAGATACAAAGAACGGTGTTTATCATTTCGGACGGGACAGGCATCACGGCCGAAACTTTTAGCCACTCGGTACTTTCGCAATTCGAAGAGGTGCCTTTTAAGCAAGTCCGCATACCGTTCGTGGACAACCTGGAAAAAGCCGATGCCGTTATTCAACGCATCAACCATGTTGCCACCACCAAAGAGGGGCAGCCGATTGCCTTCACCACGTTGGTTGATCCGGTTTTATCGGCCCGTGTGAAGACGGCTAATGCCTTGTTTTTGGATTTGTTCGCGGGGTTTGTCGAACCGCTTGAGCAGCACCTGGGCATTCCTTCAAGCCACTCGGTTGGCAAATCTCACAAGGGGGGCAGCTCGCAGAAGTACCGCAACCGGATTGACGCCATCAATTACAGCCTCTCGCACGACGATGGGCAATTTGTCAAAGGATTGGGCCAAGCCGATGTCATTTTGGTGGGCGTATCACGCTGCGGTAAGACACCCACTAGCCTCTACCTAGCGATGCAATATGGCGTTAAAGCGGCTAACTTTCCGCTCATACCGGAAGATTTTGAACGCGGCACGCTGCCAAGCACCTTACATCCCTTTAGGGATAAGCTCTTTGGCTTAACCATTCAACCCGAGCGTTTGGCCGAAGTGCGCCACGAACGCCGGCCGCGCAGTGAATACGCCAGCCTGGCCCAGTGTCGTCATGAGGTGGCGCAAGCCGAAAGACTGATGCGCATAGAATCCATTCCCTCTCTGTCCACCACGACCAAGTCGATTGAAGAGATCTCAACCACGATTTTGCAAGAGATCAAATTAGAGCAGCACACGGGCTATTGAAACGTCTGAAAGGTGTCGCCTGAAATGAGCCGCTAGCAATCCGTATCGTGAGGGTATGGCTACTTTTGCGGTCGATGCTGCCGATATTGCTCAAACAAGCAAATGGCAACCGCACTAGCCACGTTAAGGGACTCAATAGCGGGCTGCGCATGTTCAATACGCAAGCGTCGATCCGCGAGCGCCAAGAGGTTCGCGGCCACGCCCTGCCCCTCATGGCCGAAAAGCCAAATCGCCTCTTTTGGTAATTCGTTTTTATAGAGCGACTCTGATGCCTCTAGGCTCGTCGCTAGTATGGGTAAACAGGCCTGTGCCTGCTTGACGTGAGTTAGCTCAGCCAGCAAGTCGATCGACTCGTGGATACTCAACACAAAGTGCGCGCCCTGCGCGCTTCGCAAGACCTTGGGTGACCAACAGGCTGCTGTACCGGGTGAGCAAATCACTTGGTTCAAACCCGCTGCTGCCGCTGTTCGCAAAATCGTTCCCACATTGCCTGGGTCTTGCACCCTATCAAGCACGATGGACGATTGAGCCCAGTCGATAGGGTTCTCGCCACTGGGCGTAGGCGCCACTAGCAGCACGCCCTGCTGGGAAGGCACAGTACTGATGGCCTTAAATAATGAGTCGGTCAAGCAAATTTGTTGAGCCGTGGGGACAAGATCTCGCAACGAGAGGACCTCTGGATCTTGCGCGCTCGAGGCAGAAAAAATGAGCCAATCTGGCAAACCTTGGTGGCTAAGCCACATCTGGCACAGGTGTGGACCTTCCAGCCAGAGTGCGTGATTGGGTTTGCCGGCCTGACGAAACTGGCGTTGTAAGTCACGAAATAACGGATTGGCGCGTGATTGAATGTCTTTCATGGGTGGTTCGGGCTCGGGCTCGGGCTCAGACTTTCACGCACCGGCGCGAAACTTCGTCGATGTGCGGGACAGGGTCCCAATGCTTTCAGGCAAGCCAGATGCTGGGCAGTGCCATACCCCTTGTGTTGCGCAAAACCGTAGTCTGGATAGGCGTCGTGCAAGACCAGTACGGAGGCATCACGCGCGGTTTTGGCGAGGATGGAGGCCGCCGATATAGCCGCAACCGTCAAATCACCTTTGACGATGGTTTGTACCCTCATTGGTAAGACGGGGGCTCGATTCCCATCGATCTGCACGAGACTCGGTTGGGTTGATAACTGCCCCACTGCGCGTTGCATTGCCAATAAAGTCGCTTGCAAGATGTTAATCGAATCAATTTCGGCCACAGTCGCCCAAGCGATCGCATAGGCCAATGACTGGCTCTTGATTTCCTCAGCCAGCACCTCGCGTCGACGAGCCGATAGTTTTTTTGAGTCGGTGAGTCCCTGGATGGGTCGCTTTGGATCCAAAATAACCGCCGCGGCATAGACATCGCCAGCCAAGGGGCCACGCCCCGCTTCGTCTACCCCAGCTGCGTGGCCGCACCAAGTGTCATCACTGAGCATCAAACTTTGCCCTCCAATACCTTCACAATCGCCTCTGCGGCCCGCTGTGCGGTCCCGCAACGCAGGGTTTGATGCATTTCCCGGAATGTACTCTGTATGGCCTCGCGCCGGTCAAGATCTTCCCACAGCGTCCAAAACGTTTGTGCCAAAGCCTCGGGCGTGGCCTCGTCTTGTAGCAGCTCAGGCACCACGAAGTCACGGTTTAAAACATTCGGCAGCCCCACCCAAGGCAACGTTGGTTTTTCTTGACCCGATTTCCAAGCCATGATGCGGCGCATCCATGGCGAGAGCACGTAACTGATAACCATCGGCCGTTTGAATAAAGCCGCTTCGAGCGTGGCGGTACCGCTGGTGACAAAGGCCATGTCGCAAGCCGCGAGCACAGTCCAGGAAATAGGTCTGCCGATTACCGCCCCAATGTCATCTGGCGTGAAGACTTTTAAGTTTTGAACAGGATAAGCGGCAAGCAAACGTGAAAACTCAATTCGACGCGCTTCATTGACAATGGGGACCACGAAAATCAGCGACGGGTCGCGGGCTTGCAACTTTTGAGCGGCTTGCAAGAAACGGGGCGACATCAAACGAATTTCGGATGAGCGACTGCCAGGCAGTAAGGCAACCACCCGCGCTTCTTTCTCTAGACCCAGTGCAGCGCGAGCCTCGTCTTGGTCAGGTTCTGGCGCAATCGTATCAGCGAGCGGATGACCCACATAAGTAACCGGTATGCCCTCTTTTTGATAGATCTCAACTTCGAATGGAAAGAGAACCAGCATATGCGAGACGGCTTGCCGGATGTGGTGGATACGCTCGTACCGCCAGGCCCAAATGGAAGGCCCCACAAAATGCACCGTTGGGATGCCACGTTGACGAAGCTTGTGCTCCAGACGCAGGTTAAAGTCAGGCGCATCCACACCCAAAAACAAGTCTGGTCGCTCTTTTAACCAGCGATTAGACACACCTCTGTAGATCGACAATAGTCGCGGAAGGCTTTTAAGAGCATCGACATAACCAAACACCGACAAGGCGTTCATCGGCTCCCAAATCGTCATCCCTGCGGATGCTAGCCTAGGACCGCCGATGCCACTGACTTGCAGATCAGACCTTTCTTTAAAGAGGCCCTCTAGCACCTCGGCAGCGATCAGATCGCCCGAGGGCTCACCAGCCACTAGCCCAAGCTTGACGGTCATGGGCGAATAATGCCCCGATCACTGCCTTCTAAGAACGCCAAAAGCGTCGCTAAGACTGGACCACTATCGGCGTCAAGATTTTGGCGTTCACGCAATTGTTCACGGGCTTGCTCAAGTGTCAGGCCTCGCCGATAAAGCGTTTTGTAGCCATCTCTCAAGGCAGCGATGGCTTCAGGCGAGAATCCGCGTCTTTTTAGACCTTCGGCGTTGATGCCCACGGGCACGCACGGATTGCCCGAACCCATGACAAATGGCGGCACGTCTTTGTGCAAAGCGCTCGATCCACCCACCATACTGTGGGCACCAATTTTGCCGAATTGATGGACGGCTGCAAGACCGCCCACAATGGCCCAGTCGCCAATGTGAACGTGCCCGCCCATCTGAACCCCGTTGGCCAAGATGGTCTGGTCACCGATTTGGCAGTCGTGAGCAATGTGAACATAAGCCATGATCCAGTTATCCGATCCGACTCGGGTCACGCCCACGTCTTGGACCGTGCCGGTATTCATGGTCACGTATTCACGGACCATGTTGCGATCACCTATTTCTAAACGGGTGGGTTCGTTGGCGTATTTCTTGTCTTGTGGCATGCCGCCA
>Ga0102945_1000253_pt1 | contig 16565 bp, 9 predicted proteins | sample SalPonred_H2O_MG_FD_78207 | JGI IMG/M metagenome (GOLD analysis project Ga0102945, IMG submission 78207) | Salt pond water microbial communities from South San Francisco under conditions of wetland restoration - Salt Pond MetaG R2_restored_H2O_MG ...
CCTGAGATCCTATTTCGCCTTGAACACCTTGTGGTCCTGTGTCCCCGTCAAATCCTTGAATCCCCTGGATACCTTGTATACCCTGAGCACCCTGAGAACCGCTAGCACCATCGCCGACACTCTTCCATTGAATGCCATCAGAAAATTCAATATTTTTATCAGACGTATATGCAACGGCTCCTTCATACACAGCAGGGTCTAATTGTATAGGTGTTTGTTGCGGGATTCCCTGCCCGAGTACTTTACCTCTGCCTCGTACTGTTTTAGCTGACATCATCGGTCTCCGCTTGCCCAACTGTATAGGAAATAGTCAAATCCAATGCATCATTAGTAGAAGCCTTCACTTCTACCACATCACCAGTGTATATGAATTGACCATTAAAAGGCAGTGCCAAAACATCATTAGAAGGTACAGGCAATTCATTTACAAGATTAAAGTATGTATTTGCATCAGATCTAAAAACCCTGACACTTACTGTTTCTGTACTTGCTGTTTTGTTTGAAAGTAGCATAGGACTGATAATTTCACCGACGCCGGGTACTATGACAGTATCTCCGCCGAATACCAATTCAGGTATCTCATAACTCGGTACCGTTATTAGCGGATCCCAGTCGTCAGGTATTGAATAACTCAAACCTATTGGTTTTGCGTCAGGTGCCTGTGATGTTACTATAATTTCTACATTTGCTGTCATATATTTGCCCTACTATTTGATGCTCTTCTAGCAAGTTTTCTAACCGATGAAGTGAAAGGTCTGCCTTCTATTCTTCCTGTTCTGCCGTTAATTCTCAATCCTCGTGCAAAATATTGATTGTTTAATTCGTCTGCACCTGACCATCTAACTCTACCGCCGTTTTCCTGTAATACCGATGCCTGTGCAGAAATAGATCTTCCTAGATTTCTGAAATTCAAAGGCAATGCGTTTTTATTGACGCCCGCTGAGGCATTATTAAACTGATGTGATAGGCTTTCTATGAGACTACCGAAATTAATCACTCTAGGAGTTTTGAGACTAGTTTTCAGGACATCATCTATAAGCCCATCTAACATTTGTTCTTCCGCTGATGAAGGGAAAAGATTATTTACTATATATTCCCTAATTTTATCAAATGAATCCAAGAATGCATTCAATAGAGTAATATCATTTGGCCCGTCGCTCACCCAGGAAGAGCCATCCCAATAATATACTGTTCCGTCATAAAAATTTAACGCGCTTGTATAGACTATATAGGCATCATTTACTTCTACTGTTGAACCAGACGGTAATTCGCCAAATGTAGATACGGTCCCTATAAATCTAAGATTTTCTGATGATGGGTTGAAAACAGAGAATACGTGTCTGCCTTCATAATTGAATAGACCTGCGGTAAAAATTTGTGTTGCTTTTTGTTCGCCTACTTTAAAATCATTTGAAATTGAAATTAAGAGATTGTTGGCATCTCTTCTTGTGAGATCCTCACTTACGTCACCATAACCCGAATCTTGCAATTCTGACCACATATAATCTATTATTGTATTGGAACTGGCGGTTATATCATCTGCAAAAGCATCGCTTTCTATCAATGTTGCAGAGGTATCGTTTGGTACGAAAATAGGCGTAGAACCCTTTGCTCTCATTGATATGTCGCCGAACTGTGTACCAGAATTGTTCAGTGTTATCTGTCCACCATCAAGAGAATAAAATGAGCATCTGGAGAAAATTGAAAGTGAGCTGATGCCATTTATACCCGCGCCATTTTTTGCAACATATCCCAACCCGTTTGGTGATCTTGGTGTTGCACCGAAAGCTAGCATATAAGGGAATATGGAATCTTGGTCGAGTATCGCACGGTCTGCTAGCAGCATTCCGCCACCTCTCCCAACCAATTTGTTTGGGAAATCATCTTCACCTATGCTCTGTACTGTCGCGGTACCTCCTGTTGATGAAGTAGCAGTTTCGCCAGAAAATAACAAACCGGATATATTTCTTACAAAAATTAAACCAGAACCGATTTCAGCAACTCTTGTTATATATCCAGTAGACCCACCTGAGAATGTTACAAGATCGTCCACCTCAAAATCACCAGATATTGAGGTAAGATTTATTTCGGTGCCCAAATCTTCAAGAGTGCCTTTACTGTTGAAAGGTTGAAGAGGCTCTGCAATTGTTCTTCTGAAGTAATTTGAAAGTTGGCTTGAATCTCTTACATAAGGAGATCTCAAAATACGTGTGCCCGGTCTAAATGCAAATGCAAAGCCGCCAGATGGATAATCAAAGTTATCTACCTTCAAGTTTTGGAAAGAGAATCCCTGGGCATAACAACCTGAACCAAGAAGAATGCAATTTTTCGTCTCGTATCCTTCATTCATTATTATATTTGTAGCATATTGACCATTCGTGGATATGAATGAACAATCATCAGGTAGAGGCAATTCCCCGTTTGTGTAATATGTACCTGGTAGAACAGTTATGGATACAGTAACCGGCGAGTCATTTGCAAGTTCAAAGGCTTTCTCAAGAGTAGCAACGGGTTCTAGATAGCTACCTACATTCAAATCATTGCCATCTTCTGCTACGTATATCTTTTTTGATTTCTTGGCTGTTTTGGATAATTCTGAATATAGTTGTGAATATGAAATTGCGACAGTCGAATCCAACGATATATCTTTTAGATAAAAATAATCGTTTTCCTGTATTGGGGGAATAAAATCTGTGTTTACATCAATATTAGGATCAATGATCTGTACATTTTTTATACAGCCGCCGTCAATGTAAATATCTTCAAGAACTGCTTGCCCCAATGCCCTTGCAAGCTCATCAAGAGTAACGCTTCTAGTGCCATCATCGCCGAGAGCAATGCTGACCATCACAAATAAATCTTCGCCTCTTATATTTTCGGCAAGGATAGGATCTAGATTAGTGATTTTTGTCATTCTATTATATTATCCTTTTGAATATATTTATAACTATTCCTCACCGAATTCATTTAATTCCTTTCTACCGCCTCAAGTCTTTTTTCTAAAGCATCCATTTTAGATAGAATCTCTTGTAACGAGGCAGTCAGTAAAGGTACTAATTTTGAATTATCAACACCCTGATAAATTGGTTTGCCGTTTGCATCTATTTCGTCTTTATTACCGGAAACTGCTTCAGGCACATATTCTTGCAATTCGTGTGCAATAAATCCGGTCATCTTTTCACTTTTATTTTTAAAATTAAACGATCTCACAGGTATTTTTCTTAATATATCGGCAGATCCGCTACCTATTGATTCTATATTTCTTTTTACTCTGTAATCAGAGATGCTTTGATAAAGCACTCCTGTGGCTGAATTGTTAGGTTTAACACCGCCAAGGAAAGTCCCGTCTATCGACCCATACGAACACCACAAGAAATACGATGAAGGATTATCAGAAACGGATTCTATCACGCCAGCCAATCCAAGACCTCTTCCATCTGCGGTAATTGCGGGTCCGTTAAACGACTTTGAAATCAGCGCGTGTCCTGGGAAAGTATTAAGATCGGTGTTTAATCTGATCCGTTTATTATTACCTGAAGTTCCTACTCTGATATCACCAGATAACGACAATTGACCAGAAGGAGTGAGTTTTAATTCTTCAGTCGCAAGATTTCCTGTATTGATTATAAAATCAGCGCCATTATCTGACAGCCCGGCATCCCAATTTCCTGTTCTGAGAAGTATGCCACTTGCACTTGAGTTCGATCTGATCCCACCGATGAATGAATCAATAGCGCCATATGAGCACCACAGAAAATATGTAAGTGGATTATCAACAACCGATTCGAACGCACCTGTCAGCCCGAGACCAGTACTTTCTGCCGTGAACGCTGGGCCATCGAATGACCTTGAAATAAACGCATGAGATGCAGGACCCAAATCTCTGTTCAGTCTAACTTTCTTGTTTTGACCATTCGAGCCTATATTCAAACCACCTACAATTGACAATTCGCCGTTTCGTTTCAGGGCGAATTTCCTGGTACCCGTGCCAGAATCAATGATGAAATCTGGGACTGCATTGCTCTCAAACCCAACATCCCATGAGACAGAAGATCCTGAGTATCTCGTTCTTGCACCGGCCGAACTTGAAAACGTTGCAGTATTTTTTACTGTGGCATTTACTGTTACTGGTGATGATATTCCTATTGTAGAAGATCCGATGTTCGGTGAAATAGAATCAACTCTGATTAAATCGGATGCGGCTACTGTATTTGCCGTAAAATCTCCTATCAGTGTCGATTTTAAAGGGTTCGATTCGCTTCCAGTTGTGTCACCGAGAATAGAAGCAGTTAGAGTTTCTGTTCTTATAATGTTTATTATTTCATTGGTAGAATTTAACCATATCTGAAATGTATCAGATGTATCAATATCTTGTAAACTAGGTTTTGCCATGTCAGTTATTCTCTATCTTTTCAATTCTGGTGATTACTCTATTGATTAGTGTTCTTATTTCAGATACTTCTTTTTGAAGATTTTCTATCCTTTTATGCTTGTTCTTCTCCATTTTATAGGCATGAAATTCTTTTGTATCATTATTTATTAAGGCATTTGATCTGTTGTCTCGTATCATGTCAGTGCAATTCCTCTGTAATCCAGGACCCTTGGGGCCTTGTTTATTGATGTTGAAATGAATTCTAATTTAATTGCAAATCTTGTATAGCCTTCAAATGCCCCTGCGGAATTTGAATATGTTACAACACCGTCATTTTTTTCGGATTCTGGCAATCTGTATCCATATTCCTTGAAATCGTTTGCATTTGTTGATGATGAATAGAGAGAAATCCCCTCGAACAATTCCAATTCTATCCATTCGTTCGTATTAAACCCAACTGGATCAGATGCGTTTTGTATTTTAATATATGCTCTTACATCCGTATCGACCGGTCTATATGCAGTTGTATATAGTTGAAAATCTTCTGCATCAAAATTTTCAGCCAATTCTACTGTTTTTGAAATATACTTTGAAGTAGTTGTTGGCACATCTGTGATTTTATATTGATATGCAAAAACAGATGACGTTCCCAAATCTACAAGAGGCGATGATGTAGGATTGACGTCATTTTGCATGTTTATCACAAAATCAAAAGGCTTTGCTCGTGAAGGATCGTTTGATTTACTTACTATTTTAACACCTCTTGAATTGAAAGAGGTCTTATCATTGAATGGCACTGGTCTTGTAAACGTCACATCAGTATCATTGCTATCAGTAAACAGGGCAGAGCCTAATACACTAGAAACGGAATCTGTTGAACGACTTATCATTGGTTGTATATAGCTGAGATCAATATCATCAACCGAAGTTATTGTCGCCTGTGCATTTGTATCAATTCCATATATAATATCCGCTGCCGCAAACTTCTTTGTAGATGAAGCAGAAGAATTTTCTAGATACAATTCCCTTGGATTTCTTGCATTATAATATACGACCTCACCTGTAACCACTGGTGTATGCGATGCGGTTGCAGTAAATAATGCAGGGCCAGTCAATATTATGGAAGACGAAGAAACATTCGCAATCTTATGGAGACCTTTATCAGATCCAGACTCTATGAGAATAAAATCGCCTACGGAATATGTATCATCGAGTGATGTACCCGTAATTGTATTATTTCCTGAAACGACAGAAACGGTAGAACCTGTACCCCCAGAAAGCGATTTCTCAGAGTAAGCGAGTTCACCTTGTCTGAACTTGCCTATGCTACTTTCTATTGAAAGAAAATCATGATCGTCGTTTGTAAGAGTAACACTTCCTGTGGAAGAATTAAAATCGTGTCTATACAACGTGAATTTCAAATCCTCGTCTTGATATGATTCCCACGCTCTGTTATTAGTTGAGGTAAATAGAACGCCATCGCCCCAATCCTGTACTATTGACTGTCCTTGAGTGTCACCAGGTGTTAAATCCGCACCGCCTACTTTTGATGTGAATATCAGATAATTCGGATCGTTTGCATCCGGTTGAACCACGACACAATATTCTTTTTCAGTATCAAGCCTAACAGGCGCATCAAATGTTATCTTTGTTTTAACGCTGGCATCATCAGACGTGTTTACTTCACTAGAAGTCAAATGTATTTTCGAGAACGGTAGGATATCATAAGAAGGATATCCGTTTACGACCTCGCGCAGCATTACTGTAACACCGTTCAGTGTGCTTTTTCTCTTGAAGTATAGATCAATAGATGACACAAATACAGTATCAGAACCCCTACCCATACCTTGCTTGATGAAGAAAGTTTGAGCGAGTGGATCATCACCTCTAGTATTATCTTCACCTATTCTTCTATTAACCACATTTCTTGTGGTAGTAGTTTCGTTTACTGTGGTTTCACGTATTCTAGTGGATTGTGTGAGTCTAGTTTTTGTTCCAGAAATATTATACGCATTGTAGGAGATGGAACCATATGAGGTAGACCCGGAATCTATGCTGTCATACTGATCCACATCTACTATTTCAAGTTTTCTTTCGCCGACAAAGAATGTCTCTTCTGGTATTGTAAATACCGCTCTTATAATACCATTTTCATCTGATGTTATAGGATCACCGTATGCGCCGTTTCGTTGTATATTTCTTGCATTGTTTTCAACGGAACCTGGTATCACACTAGAATTCACATCAACCTCATCGAAGAAGAAATAATGTCTTGTATCAGGTCGCAGACCGGACATATATACGTTTATATCTCTGGATCTTATAAACGGGTTGAAACTGAAATTGGTTACGAAGTCCCCGACAAATGTTTCATTTCTTGTTTCTGCAACTTGTAGCTGTCTTTCCAAGACAGTAATAGTGTCCGTGATATTTGTTGAAATTTGACCTAGATTTCTCTGTGTCGCAACATCCGTGCTCACAATTTCTGAACTTGTAGTTGTAAGCGGCAAGAATTCTTGTATAGAATCTGTGGATTGTTGTGTGTCTGTATCAGTTTCTATTCTCACAGGATTTGTTACAAAATCATGTGCGAAGTCAAATTGCGGGAATATGTTTCCAACACCTTTGTAATTATAGAAATTACTTACACAGTTTCTAAATGATGATGCATATCTCTGTGATAAGATATTTACTTCGGAGGACGTACCTAAAGATGCAATTTCTGCGTCGGCCACTGTTGGGAAAATAGAAGCAGATGAATTATTTTTATATTTTAGATTTAGCGGAAATCCTTTTACTGAAGGAGTCAATGATTTTTCAGTAAAATCTATGGCAGAATTGAAATCTACACTATCCATATTTGCAATTGAAAGATCATTGAAGGGATCAACAATAATCCCATTTTTAAATCTGTCAAGTCCATTTTCATCTAGAATAACTAAATCTTTTGTATTCCTTTCAAGTGTATTTAGTACTACATAATATTGAAGTCTATCTATTTTACTTTCGATACCCTGAATATCTTTCATAGTATAGTTTTTAACACCGCGTGGTTTTATTTTAACCGCGTAGTCGGGTCTGTTTTGTGTATTTGCTTCTGCGGGGCTAAGTGCAGGAAACCCAGGTACAAATATTTCAGAAATTACCAATCTATCATCTACTATAGGCGGGACTGATTTCGCGTTCTCGTCGCCCTTTATTAATGCAAATTTACCGTATTTGTCGATTGTTATTACATCTGTTCTATTGAGATAAAATTCGTAGTCTACTAATCCGTTTTCATTTAATGCTGGCGTTACGAATGTCCCGCTAAACGTAGGAGTCGTATCAATGTCCTCGTCTATTACTGGTGCCAGCGCCGCCGTGTTAGCATCGTAATCAGCATTTGATACAGGATCTGCATATGGTCTGAAATCCAGAGAATCCCTAAGATTATATACCTTTCCACTCGATGCTATATATGCCGGTATTTTATTCGTATCGAAACCAGAAGGATAGCTGTTAATATTAAAGAAGTATTGTTTAGAGCCAGAAGTAACTAATTTGAAAACATTCATATTGACAATCAGTTCGCCGTCAGCAGGTTCCGGTCTACTCGGAATATATTCTATATACGAATGATCATAAAAATCATCTTTCTGATTTGTTCTCAATTTAAAGCTGTTGGTAACATCTGTGTTCGCTGAATCTGTTATTGAAACTATTTCGTAAACATCAGGGAATCCTACATTTATCTTGTTATCAGAAGGATCATTTGAATCGTAATTTACTTTGACGAAAACATTTTTAGAAATTTTGTCATAAGGATCTGCGGATGATATTCTTTTATTGAAATATACAGTAACAGGCGATGAAGGATTTTGGCCAGGTACGACATTAATTGTAAGTGTTAGATTATCTACACTCGTTGTTACTGAATCGAGTTCTAGTTTAGTATTTGTTGCATCCACTACTACAATATCATCATTATTTACAGCAAAATCTTCGCCTGTATCAGCAGATATAACAATTTCGTCATTTACTTCTGTACCAGTTGTTACATCGCGCACTGATAATGATATATCGTTCATGTCCTTGAGGCTAAACATTCCAGTGTCGAAAATCATTTCTGATACCGAAACATCTTTCATTGAAGGTGATATTTCAATGAAACCGGAAGAGCCCACAACAGTAGAAACATCATTGAATGTATTATTAGAAGACATTTCTACATCGAAGAGATACAATCTATCTGGCGTTATATTTTTTACGATGGCCGTTCCTATGGTAATGGACGTATTTGATTGAAGATTTACTGTTGAAAAATCATCAAGTGAAACAGTACCTGAGAGTTGTTTTATATCTACATAGCCGCCGTAGTTGAAAGAAATTGGTTGGTTTTCTTGAACACTCGTATTTGAAATGGGATCAATATTAAAGAATCGTTCACCGGCATTCTCTACTCTGAAACCTCTTACATATCCCGTGCCTGTCCCGACAGAAGCTTGCAGGTTTGTGTTTCTTCTCAATGCTTTTACTTTAAAATCATCGAGAATATAGTCCCCGGATTCTTCGTATGTTCTTCTAGCAAGTTCTTCGCCTATTACGTTATATTGAGAAACATCTCGTAATTGGACAACAGAACCATTTTCATAGCGCGCCAATATGAAAAATTCACTGCTTGTTTCTGCATCAAATGTAGATTTTACAGTAAGTTCAGGTACTAATTCGAGTCTATCAGCGCCAGGTGCGTTTTCATTGAACGAACCCACAGCATTATCATAAAGACTGTTGTCCTGAATTACTGTTTTTATATTTTCTTTTACCTCATATCCTACACTCACGTCGTCTGGCACAGAATTGTATTTTGAAACTATTATGATTTGATCATCAGCAAATAAGAAATGACCTCTTTGAAAAATTATCCCCTGCGACGATCTAATACCATATGAAGAACCAGTCGAGTTTGCAAAACTGGTAACGCTTATAGTTTCAGCCGGCTCATCCTCTGGTCTTGTACTTAATATCTGATCGCCGACTCTTCTTATCCTGTTAATATGCAACAATTCGCCCGGTTGAAATATCTTGAAATTGTCAACCTCATTTGTGTTCAGATAGTTAATGAAGAATGTATTCAGATCAGGTGCTCTAGTTTCGAACCCTCTCGTTGCCGCAATGACAGAAGCCCTCAGCCCTGTTACCTGACCTTCCAATTCATATGAGACGTCAACTTCAACGGTCTCGCCGCCGATTTGTTCTTCTACAACACCACCTACATATTGTGATATATCAAAATCAACCTTGTCTGTCAATTTTACAAATTTGAGATCAGCAAGTTGTGTGAAGTTACAACCCTTTATGATAGATCCTTCTTTGAAGATATTATCACCGAACTGCTCAATTTGATTTTGGAGAATTGATTGTAGTTGAGTCAATTCCCTCGCTTGAACAGCGTAGGATGGTTTAAAAAGAACTCTGTAATACTGCTTTTCGAGATCAAAGTCGTCAAAATAAGGTGCGGTATTTAGATCTGTATTGATTGGCATATTATGTAATTTCCTTAAAATTCAAGAACAATTTTAAATTCTTCTCTAGACTGTTCGGTTCGTTCTATCGGGTTGAAATCATACATAAAATAAACTTCACCTGATCTTTGTATGTATTCTGGTTCCTCAATTGTATTATTTATTTCAACTGGCGCACCTTGTGAAGATATAATGGGAAACTCAGATGAAATTGTGGTCAAAGTAGTATTGGATTGATTCCTATAAGGCCCCATAAATTCAGATAGATAAACTGTTGAGGACGAGTCTTGCAATTCAGTATTTGCGACATCATCCTGTTCTATTTCATGTACTTTTGCCGAGAAAAATATCTCGTTCGCAATGTCTACCTGGGTTACTGTTTCATTTTCAACAAACGGTATTGCCTCATCAAATTGTATTGATATTCTATTGTCGAATACAATAGGCGGTGAGTTAGCAAATTCTGGATTCTTTACAAGTCCTATTTTTGTAAACTCGTTCGTGGAAGGTAAAATTAGATTGTCTGTTTCTGTGATACCTGCAAATAATAAACAGTGCTTGCACTTTAACTCATCAATTAAATTAGTCCCATGACCACCTCTAGGTGATAGGACAGGTCTTATGATTGCTTTTTTATCGTTTGAATTGGGATCTGTGGGTGTAAAATATAAAGGATCTATAATTTCAGCAACCGCATTTGTATAACCAGAACCGTACTCAAGCATTTCTATAGCGGTCACAGAATTGTTTGATATAACTGGTATTCCAACAGCACCTGTACCATCACCTCGTATTTCTACTCGAGGTAATATATCAAAAGTAGAACCTGTATTTATTTCATTTGAAGGATCATTTTGTAAAAATGTCACTTCTGCTCTCAATGTGTTTATATTGTATACATACGTGTCGATTGTATATACAAAGGAAATGCCATTTGTATTTGTCAGATACATATATTTGCCGGAATAATAGTTTTCAAATCTGTTCAGATCGGGACCAGAAATAAAAATCGAATCGTTAAATACCTCTTCAACAGTACCTGATATTTTTTCGTATCCTATATTCTCTGTAGGATTTTCTACGATTATTTGACTCATTTCAGAAGAAGAACCAGAGATAAATGTATTCGCACCTATATCAGGTTCAATTATCGGTATATAACCAACAGAAGAATATCTATCAAATTCAAGTGTTGTAAGATTGAACATGAACTTCCATACATAACCATCTGCTGTCCTGTAAATTTGATCAGAAGAAGTTTCAGTATATACAGGAGGACTTTCTACTGGGGCGCCGTAATTGTTTGAAATACACTTGTATATTCTATAACCACCAGTATTGTTATTCCTAGGATATACTACTGCATAGAATTTTTTATCTGATAAATCCGATTTATCGTCATACTGATCATAAACACTTCCCTTTTGCCACGGGTGATTTTTTATGAGGAAGTAAACATCTTCTTTTGTTATCTTTTTACCGAAAATGGTTTTCTCAAGAAAATCATTCTTCGACCAAAGCGAATTAACAGCATCAGTTCTATCTTTGCTGGATACAAATAGATAAAAGTCATTTGCGTCAAATTCTTCCACAAATATTCTTGTGTTGTCTGATCTGTGTTTATCTGTTAAAATTCTTGCCATTTAATCGCGATCCACCTGAGTTTAATTAATTATATTTATTAAGGATTGTCTCTCAATATAAGAACCCTTAATTCGGATATTTCTGTGCTGCAATCTGCTGCCTTTTCTTTTCTATCAACAACCAAAGATATTGAAGATCTAGCACTTGTACTCACATCATATTTCTGATTTATATCGAGTTCACCGAACAGTTTTGTACCTGCTACTTGTATATTATCTTTAACCAGATCACTGTATTCATTTATATTCAGTTGTGATTTTATCTGATACGAATATTCTTGATAGAAATCACTGTCTTGTATGAATTTTCCAGAATTGAAATACTGATCAGTACCTTCATTTGCCACTGTCTGTGTATAACCATTTAAGTGAGAATTGAAATTTGTCCAAAAACCAGCAGTTTTTCCTTGACTTCTTGCACGTATCGTGCCTCTTGCTTCGATATTACCTTCATTATCTGTTAAAAACGCTTCGCTGCCGTCTATATACCCGAAACCTGAATCAGAAACTGCGACGTTGGTTATTTTTCCGATGCCAAAATCTGTGTTAGTTGATATCACAGAATTTATACCCAACGGTCTCGATGTATAGTCTAATGAAATCCCCAAAACATCAAATTCTTGTCCTTCATATACGACATTCTGGTCTTTATCGAAACCCGAAAATGAGTATGGGATCACAGTTACCACAGAATCTGAAACTGCTTTTATTTTGCCCCTTTTGGAACCTTGTGTTATTATGCCGCCCACCTTTAAGTTGGTTGCAGAAGAAGAAAGCACAAGAACTTGATCTCTCTTTTCGAATTGTCTTATGATCTCGTCAATTGCTACTGCAAAAACATCTGTATCGTAATCTTCACCCGGATCTATATTTATAAAACGCTTTATCGTGCCTATCGTATAACCAGAGAGATCAAAAGCATCTGACAGTGGTGTACTTATTGTAGTAGGTGTCGTATTGCCTGACATAGCTGTAAGTGCAGGCGGTATTGTATTGTAGTCGGAGGAATCCAGGGGCACGTCTAGAAAGTTTCCTATAACGTCAGTTATAATCTGGATCGTTTCGGGATTTTCTATCTCATCTAGTTTTACAGAAAGCGGACCGCCCACATCTGGAAATAACGGCCCGGGCGATGACGTATTCTTAGAAGTTATTCTATTAATGCCTGTTATCTCTATAGAAGTATTTGATTCGCTATCATATTTGGTTATCACAGATGACAACGAAAATTCGTCACCTGTATCCATTTTCACTCCAACAGAATTTATACCCTGCCCAGTAATTATTCCTGAATTCCCAAATTGGTCCTGTAGTGTTTCTAGTATATCAAATTGTAAATCTCTATTCGGCAAAAACAGAACCTGGTCTGATACCAGCAACCTCGTGTTTTCTTTTGAAAAACCAAACCCGCCTTCTTCAACTTCATATGATATTTGACCAGAGAAAGTTGTCGTCGTATCTGATACTTCTACAACACCACCTACCCCGTAATCGCTTACTACATTTAGTTTGTCGCCTATTTTATTGCCAGTAGTTCCGTTAAAATCCAAATCCACAAATACAGAATTCATCGCACCATAAACAGTACCGAAATTTACGATCTCTCCATCTATGGAGCAAAGCAATTCATCAAATCCAACAAATGACCCAGACATATCATCTAAATATAATACAGGAATTTTTGATTTATTTAATACAAGGAAATTTATTTTATCTACTACTGAAATTGCTTTTGATATAGAACCAGAAACTGTTCTGCCTATAATGTCACCATAATCATACTGTTTACCCGTTTCGCTCGTGAAAATATTATCGTTTGGAAACATTTGAATGTAAATGCCGCGCGTCCAATTCGAGTGTGATGGCTTCAGAATATCACGAGCAGGATAATAAACGGTTATTTCTTCTTGAAAAAATAATTGGAAGAATAATTCTAATCCTTCTTGAGTGCCTCTTCTCCTATATAAATCAAGAATATTCTTCACTATGAATCTTGTATTTTTCTCGTTGAAGGGAAGATCGTCCAAAAATGCCCTGTTGAAAAATAAGAGCATATTATTTAATGTTGTATCAATATCCCTGTACTCAAACATTCTTCTTGAGTTGTATAAACCTTGATTGGGATCGGTTTCTTGGAATTTATAGTATTCCTTGACCAGATCAACAAGTTCTCTACCAGATTCTCTGTAAATTGCAGGAAACTGTTGCTCTATTTGATATGATATTCTTTTTTCTGTTGTCATTTGCTTGATTCAACTATATCTACGATTACATCTGTATCTCTTAATAGAAACACTCTGCTTTTTGGCGATAATATATCATCTGTCGCGGTAGATGCAAAAATCTTTATTGCACTGTTTGAGTAACCATCAGTGATAAAATTAATTAATCTTATTTCGCCCGTTGAATAATTTATTGTGCCTGCTTTTGGCTGTATTACCTTTGTATTTACATTATCGCTAGTGATTATCTGTATATTTCCATTGCCGTCATCTTGAAGCAGTGCGCATACGCCCCTATATGAAAAAACAGAACTGTTAATTGCAGGTTTGTACTCAGAAAATCCAGTGTCACTTCTGAACGGATATGGCTTTACCAATTCTGTATTGAATTTAAATGTGGGATTTAGTCTTATATTTAATTCCGGTTTATATTCAATTATAGGCCTTGCGACGATACTGTTGCTTATAATACTTTCGTCCGAATCATCAATAGCCGAGGATAGTTTTGATAATCTTAATTTCGCGCCAAAATCATCCAAATTGTTTTGATTGTATGTTGATATTGTGTTTCTTACAATAGTTTCTATTTCAGACATTGATTTCGATGTGGAATTTCGTGAATAGTAAATATTTACTTTCAATTCGGCAAAAAGAAATTCCGGATCGACAAATATAGGCTCTATTGTAAGAGGACTTTTCTGTATTATGTAGTTTGTGTATTCTGACTTTGAAGAAGAAGAAAGCAAATCCGAGCCTTGTAGATTCACAGAAATTGCCACTTTGCCGAATTGAGGTGGTTCCAATTCGTCACCGCCGTAAACAGATATTGATCTAATTTCAGGGAATTGCTGCTTCAATAATATTTCATAATCATTTGCAGTAACTGCTCTCTCTTGTATTTGAATTGATTTCGGGGCAAAAAATCTTATACTTTCGATTGATTCTCTATCGGTACCGCCCGAAGCCATTTCAATTGTCTCTACAGTCGTATTTGATTTGAACGAAGTAGAAAATTTGGAAGCGCCGTTTGCTTCCGTGCCGTTTGTGACACGATATTGTATTTTTATATCCTCGAAATTCTGTGGCTGTTTACCAAAGATATTTCTACCGAAGTATACAGAATATCTGTTATCAAAATAAGGCGACAGATAAAATACTTGATCAGTAGGAGATACGCCAAAAATATCATTTTTATATTGATACTCAGGATTTGCAGAATCTGCTTCCTCGTCAACAAAAACTTCAATTGTTCTTATGTCAATATCATCGTTTGTCAGATTGCATCTCAATTCACCATCCTCATCGAGAAAAAATCCTTCCTTCTCGAATCCCGTGAGAATAAGACCTTCATATATATCAACATTGTCAGCGACGAAAACACCGTCTGAAACTTTTCTTGCAACATGCACCTTATTTGTTATAAAGGTGAATGTTGATCCTGCATGTGATGAAGTAAATTCAGTAAATTTTGGTATTGGGACATTTAAATTAGTCTCATTAGGATCATTTATAGTCAGTCTAACAACTGCCTTTGCTGATTGCATCGAACGAGGGATATAATTCAATTCCTTCGCATGAGAAATAACAGAATTCCTCAACACGGCAGAGTCAAGAAACATTTCATTGATTGCCATGTTTGTATAGTAATTATTTTGAAATGTATTATAGGAAAGTATATCCAGCAACACATTCATATTAGAACCTTCAAAGTTGTAATCTTTGAACTGCGTTTGATTTCTCAGGTACTGAATAAACTGCTCTTTTAGAGCGGGAAAGTCGAGTTCGTTTATAGGTTTCTTAGCCATTTATCTTGTTCTTTCTAGAAATACTGTTACAGAAACTGGTTCCTCTGAATTATTTAGGTAAAAATATATACCCACTTCTACTTTGTTATTATCTATGAGAGACTTTACAGTCACATCAATAAGGGCAGCTCTAGGCTCATACTGTATTATAGTGTCTTGTACTCTTTCTTTAATTAACTTTAAAACAGCTGGTGTATTGTTCTCAAAAAGCATTGCTCTTATATTGCCGCCGAGCAGAGGCTGCATCGGTCTTTCGCCGCGGTCAGTCAGTATTAGATTCTTGATAGACTCTTTGACAGATTCTTCATCTCTTTTAACAGCAATATCATCAGTCAGAGGATTTTGCGTCAGATCTTTGTGAAAGTCTGAAAAAAGGCTTATACGTTTTTGTATGGGTGTTTTTATTTCAACTACCATTTATGAACCCCACGATCTTTCTGGACCCACATCAATGTGGACAAATCTCGTTCCATATCTGCCTATACCCTTAAATCCGATTTCTCTTGCCAATCTTATAAATTCTTCCCGTTCAGATATAGAAATTCCTCCCCATGTTATATCAAGCGCAATTCCTTGCATGTGCTTGGAACTCTTAGCACCATCAACCTTTTTGTTATACCACGGTGGCCTATATGCACTATTTACTATTAATCTTTTTCCAAATCTCTCTTGCAATCTCATCAAAAGAATTTTTACATCAATGCTAACACGTGTCCACCCTTCCTCACCAACTGCCGAGACCCACCCGCCCTGAAATCCAATTCGAGAATCGCCTTTGGCATTGTTGTATTGGGTCACGGTATCTACTTCTTCAGTTTGTATTGGTGGCGTATTTCCTTCCGCTGTTACCCTATCTCTAGAAGTATTTATTTCATTTCTTTTTATTTCTGGCGCATAACGTATAGCACCTGCTCTTAATGCTCTTCCAGTATTCTCATTTGATGTTGCTTGGATAGTTTTGAAAGATGAATTGTACCTTGAAGAAAAATCCGTCAACGGTTTATATACTGAACTTATTC
>Ga0102945_1000254_pt1 | contig 16526 bp, 8 predicted proteins | sample SalPonred_H2O_MG_FD_78207 | JGI IMG/M metagenome (GOLD analysis project Ga0102945, IMG submission 78207) | Salt pond water microbial communities from South San Francisco under conditions of wetland restoration - Salt Pond MetaG R2_restored_H2O_MG ...
ACCATCAGGACGTCATCGACACCCGCCGACGACGACGTCTCCAGCGCCCGATCCAACAACCGCCAGTCGTACCGCCCGCGGTTAGCCTCGATCTGCAACCACGACGTCCCGGTGTCCCACAAGCGGAAGGACTCCACCGGCACCCGATCCGAGGGCCAGTCACCCTCTTGCGCCCCGGCAACGTGCATTCCCAGCATCCCCGGATCGACAGGAACAAACGACGCAGTTCTCTCGGGTTCAGGAGACAACGACGACGTCTCTTCCCCCGACGGGCTCACCGAAGGGGATGCAGACGCCGAGGGTGTCGCCGGTGACTCAGGGGCGCTGAAATCGTCACCTCCCCCGCACGAAGCGAGGAGCAGGGACGCCCCGGAAACTGCTGCGACAAACTGGAGAATACGCATAGGGCCTTCATAGAAGCACATGCCCCGCGCACGACTGGGTAGCTGTGTGGTCCAACTACGAATGGAACCTTGCCCCGAGGTCAAGCTATCCAGGAGGCAGGGATCTAACCGGTAGGTATTGCGAAACCTTCGTCACTGACGCCCCGGCATCAGCGCCGAAAGTCCTGGTGCGGGGCGTGAGCGCATACGAAGGCCTCTACCCTTGGCTCTGTAGGTCTGGATCCGCTGCGGCCACACGGAGAACCCCGATACGCTGCAGCGCCCCCTCCCGCTATTTCGTGGTGGTATCCAACGTGACCCAGATGAAGGTCCGGTTGATATGCCCCACCAACAGCAGCGTTCGTGTATCCGAACATCAAAGTGGCTTCAGGAGTCGTGGATTTCCTCGTGCTCACACCTCAACCACTGACATCAGACTTCCGTAACGGATCTCTCGGACTTGAAGCTGTAATCATCACGATGCCATCCCGGACGGACCATCGGCGCCTAAAGCACTAGTTGCAGATCCATTCAGACCGAATTTACCCGCTCGGACAATCGTCGGCGCCGCTGACAACCCCGCGACAAAACCCAAGATTGACGGGACAGCATCACCAATCCATTTGGCGAGCATCGCCCGGGTAGCTTGCCCCCCATTGGCTGGAATGAAATGAAACCAGTCCGGGAATCCCTGGATTCGAGCCGCCTCCCTGGGTGTAAGAACCCGCGGCCTTGTGGGATGGATGAATCGTCCTCGACCCGGAGTGACGAAACCTGTCGTGATGGTCGGTGCCGGCGCGTCCGCCCTCATTCGACCGTAAACAGCTGTGTAGGTAGTTCCATCTCGATGACATTCCGGGCGGTTCTCAAGGGGCAGGTTGTAGTTTTCCGTCTCAAAGAGGTACGCGATTCTCGCCTGATTGTCCTCACTCAGGGAAGGCTGCCCCAGCATGACATCACTAGGGTCCAAGGCGTCAACGAGATCACCTATAGCCCAATCAACTGACGCAGGTTCCCGGGCCAATTGATTCTTGAGCCAAGGCAACTCAATCGGATAGTCGTCCTTGATCGCAACCAGGAAGAAACGCTTCCGCGTTTGAGCCCATCCCAATTTGTGCGCGGCAAGCGTTGCCGTGGTCACGTGGTAGCCAGCGGAGCTCAACAAATGTTCAGTGGTAGCCACAACACCGCTTTTATCGTTGACTACATTCGGCACGTTCTCAATAATCACCGCTGGAACACCCATTGCTATTGCGATGGCCGGGACAGTCAGGTAGAGCCGGTTTTTTGGGTCATCACCACGTGTGTGATTGTTTAGCGTCGAATGCCCCTGACAGGGGGGACCAGCCACAATCACGTCTGGGGCGTGAGGAAGACGGGCCAGAGCCCCGGTCACCTCAGGCTCGTAAACGAATCGTGCTCCCATGCCACGGCCGGAAACCCGCATGTCAACAAGGTTGGCGACCGAGTCCAAGATGACCGAATTTGGATCATGGTTCGTAGAAAAACTGGCGAGGGCGTCAGCGTCTACATCAACTCCCGCGATCACCTCTGTGCTGCGCCCCATCGCCGCAAACGCTTCCGAAACCCCGAGGGTCAACCCTCCCACACTGGAATACAGGTCTAACACTCGAACGGGTGAATCTTCATACCTATGCTGAGAACGACGGCCTCGTAGAAAAGAACGCCACCACGACTGGAAAGCGTCAGAAGATCCGACCGCGTGCGGACGCGCGCTTGACCAGACGAAATTACCAACACTCACTTCGGAAAAGACTCGTCGATTTCTTACTGAATAGACCAGGCGAAATTCGGGGTCGGCGAATAGGCGACCTTGGTGAGCTAAATCCAATGGCTGACTCAAGTCACTCCCAGCTCTCGCGTCGGATGGCTTCAATTTGGCGCTCTAGCAGTGAGTCTATTTGACTTCGATCCATGATCTCGAAGGCTACATTCGAACGTAGCCTCTTAATTCTCTTGGCGACATCACGAACCTCTCTCGTACGAATTTCCCGCTTTTCCCACAACTCAAGCAATGCCGAGGAAAGGATCGGCGACTCGCCCGTCCTCACACGGAGGACGTGGCTTCTCCAAACATCCGTTCCTGCAATGCGCGCCAAAGAGTGCCATGACTCATCACCTCGCGCTTCGTAGGCAATAAGTCCTCTGACGAACATCCGCCTGGACACACAATCCCAAGTCAAGGCATTGGCTCCGGCACCAAAACTCGCCAAATCGCAATCTCGTCCATCTCTCCATTGGACGTACTCAAACATCTCCCAAACTGCCAGGTACCGCCAAAATCCTGGATCAGTAAGTACCCGAGGATCAAGATCTTTCAGGCCTTCGTACACCTGGCAGCTCAGGTGTCCCTCAATCGCGTCCCTTCCTAAATCGTCTACCCTTATTCCAGCTGCTCCCCGTCCAGATCCACTTACTGTCACGCTACGCAACCCCGCAAAAGTCTCGCGGAATTCTGAACAGACCAGGTCTACAGAGGGGCGTAAGTCACTACCGAAACCACTGAGTTCACGATGATCCTGTCGCGGACGTCCCGCGCGCACGTCCTCAACGAGGCGTGAAGCGTTGACGGAACTGAGCCTCCAGTGCACTAGCTTTCCACCAGCCCGATCGCCTTCTGATTCAGTCGACTCGCACCCAGTGCTGCCTGGAGCCCAGCCCGCACGCGTGAGTGGTCCCTCCGCAGGGTCCGGAAGAGTTCAACGGGGGTTTGCCCAAGTCGCGCAGCCACCTCACTAATTAGGGAACCGATCTCGTAGTCCCTATTCACGGCTGAATCTTCACTACCAGTTAAACCCAACGCGTCAATTTCGTGCGCAACTTCAGTCACCACACTCAAAAGCAGTTCAATAACGAACTCAATCTGAAGCGCCTCGGCCACAGCGCTTGATGGATTCGCGTGAATTAGGTCAAATAAAGCAGCATCAATGTAGAAGACAAGACTGTCTGTGAGCGAGTGAAAGTCTAGAAGGGAATCTTCTGTAATGAGGATGTAAGTCTTTGTCCCCTCTGGCAAATTCAGACTTCGGCGGACCTGATTGGTCAGTCGCTGCGGGTTGAATCCCGACAGCGCATCCGTTTGAACACCGACCGAAAACTCTCGTGAAGCGAGCCACGTCCCAGCAATGTGTGGGGCCAGAGGACGCGGTTCGAGGTCTCGACAGAGGGCGATGTAAACGCGTAATGTGAAGCCTCGCAAATCGCCAAAGACAAGAGGATGAGTTTGCTGGCTCAACAGAATCTCACCGGGCAACTCCGCCCCAATTATCGGTTCCCGAAAAATAGTCTCAGTCGCCTTCAGCGACCGGCCCGTCGCCACGATAGCGACTTCAACGTCGGCCTCCGCGACTTTCATTTGCTCAAGCGCTGATGACACGGACTTCATGTCAATCTCAAGTCGTAGGACGAAATTGTCCGTCTCGAAGTCAAACGATTCAAGAATCACCGAGGAATTCAACTGCGGTTCGCCGTTCACCACAAGGAAGGTGGAGTCAAGACATGTGCCCACGTCACCGAGGCCTGCGAAAGGACGGATGATTCTCTTCTCGCCGCGTCCTCCGCTCATTCCCCTACCTCAACCACTTTGATGGCCTGCGCCCGCGGGTAAACAATGGCCGTCCAGTCGGCATCAAAGGCATCCGTCTGCAAGTCAAAATCCACTGCAGCGCCATTGGGAAGAAAGCCACACCATGACCCGTCTTCCATCAACTCGAAATCCACACCCCTCGTCTTTAGGCTCAAATGCGAACCCCAGCGCTCACCACGGCCGCTGTGGTCCTCAGAGATAACGACTGGACATGCGATGGATACATGAACGCCCGCCCCACCAAAGTCCTCTTGTATCTCAATACGGATGGACGCTTCAATTTGAATAAGGCCTTCTCCCGCAACCACCACATTTTCAGGTTTCACGAATTGAATTGAGACGGGTTCAGAGCTCGGTTGTGGGGCCGAATTGCCGCTGACAAACGAAGACAGTGTCCTGGTCATCAGGTGCAGTCTCTGACCCTCCCCAGGGCTAGGAGGCTGGAACTCTTGGGCGTAGTCCATGACGGCCTTCCTGACCCGATCCAACACGCTCTTGGCTACTCGCGTCGCATCAGCGGGTGTGTCACTTCTCTCCTTGGTTTCCCACAGGTCATGTGCCGGCGGCTCGGTTAGGCGCAAGTACGGATCGGCGTCCCTCGAGGCAACAAACGCACCATAGATTGGCATCGTGCGGCGCAAAAAAGACTTATACTCAATGACCATCCGGGGGGAGCGAATGAGAGCTACTCTTGGACCGACCAGATCGTCCGGCATCTCTGCCTGGGACGCGACGAGGCCCAGTTCCCCCGGGCTAACCCCTTCTCCCCGCAGTGCGCGCCATCTGTCACTTGGGCGCTTCTGCGCGGACTGATCAACGATTGGACTGTTCCCAGACGCGATACGGAAGGCTTCCAGATACGGGGCCAGCCAACTCACCCTTGATGGACGAGGAATTAACTCGCTGCCATCAGTGTCAACGACAGATACGTCTATCAAATGTTCTTCCAGCGCCGGCCACCAGTGCACTTCGATGGCGTGGCACAACTCTTGTGCCCTGACGGAGGGATCTATCAGAAGAAACGTCGCACCGCGCTCACGGAGATCAGCTGGATTCCTGAGACCCATGCCAAGTGCACTCGCCAAGTCATCAGCTTCAACGTCAAAAAAAGGATGAACGTGACCTTTTAGGTTGTTCCCCAGTATGGATCGTCCCTCATAGTCGCGTTCGCCATCCGTATGGCCGGGCCACCATGTCCAGCCGACTAGTCGCCTGGTGACGTGATCGTCATCCAAGGCTCCGAAGGCGGAATAGGCAATTACTGAGTGCATCCGTGACGCTCTAACAAACGCGCCTTTCCCAAAGCCATAGGAGCCTCCTTGCGCCGCACCCACATCGGCCTTATCGGTTCCCCCGACCAGGTACATCGCCTTGAAAAGGTGTGATTTGCTCTTCAACTTTTCCGGATCCCCGAAAAGACCGTGCGTGCCGAAATCTTCAACGTACAGCAAGCGCAAAGGTGCCTGTGGATCCTTGAGAGTGATGAGCGCCTCCACGTTGTCTAGTCCGCTTCCCGCGAAAACGAGTGATTTCCGCTGTTGCAGCTCTTGAAGACCCGACGCGCGCACGAACTCTGATTTGGCTCTCCCAGTCAATTCAACGAAACGAAAGATCACCTTGAAATAGTCGGTTGCGTGCGTAGTCATTTGGGCGCGAGCTGCATCCCAACTGTTCTGGATTGCTTCGCGCGCAAGAAGGGCCTCGGCAGTCAAGTTCTCCTTGCCTTTGAACAATTTCGTGAGGACACTCCCGTCTTGGCCCCCGTACTCGGAGGTTTCCAGCCATCTCCACTTGGGGACTTCCGGCACTCGGACACCCACTTTCCATCGGATAAGTTGACTCAATCCACAGATTAGCGGGACTCTCCGACGTCACTCCTTCGCTTCATTGCCCGGAGAGCGATAAGCAATGGGCCGACCTCAGAAGCTCGCACACGACCACCGGCCTAAACCCAGCGCGTGAGATTTTCCAACTTCCGTACACCGGTACTGTGGAGTTCGTCGTAGCCTGAATTCGTTACAGGCCCAGGGATTGCCGTGGGTCTGATTGACCCGGGTTATGTCAATCGGGCAACTGCCCGACCGGTGTTGACGCCGCAGGCTACGACGGACTAGACCGGAGTCGCTCAATCCACTCCGTGTTGCCGTCGGATGAACGCGTGATTACGAGAGTAGACGATCGCATAGCGCAGGTCTTCGCGGGTGCGCACTGCACGAGAACTCAGGAATTTGTGCTGGCGGAGCGTCAGGAAGCTCTCTATGGCGGGTTGTCCCCAACCGCCGCGACCCGACCCCATCAATCGCCTGAGTCCGGCGGCCCTCAGCACGGCCTGGAGACTCCGCACCCGGAACTGGCATCCTCAGTCGGCTTCGACGATCACGACACCGTCGGTTGGCGGCGAGCAAACGCGGCCCCCAGCGCCCCGACAGCGAGATTGGCGGTCAACTGGTGGCCGATTTGATGGCGTAGCCGACGATTCGGTCGGAGAAGACGCCCTTGACGGCGCAGCAGTAGATCTTGCCCTCGCCGGTCGGCTGCTCGGTCATGTCGGTGACCCACTTGCGGTTCGGTTCATCGGACATGAAGTCCCGCTGGACCTGATCCTCGTTCACCGGCTGCCTAGGCTTCCTGTCAAGGCGGCGCTTGCGCACGGTCGCGGATCACAGCTTCTGCTGCGAACACATCCGCCACGCACGACGCTCCCCGATGTTGATGCCGGCCCGCTTGAGCTCGTCGGCGAGAAACCGGGAGCCGAACGCGGGATCTTCCGCGTGGGCGCATATCAGGACGTTGATGACGTACGCGTCCTCAAGCTCCCGATCACTGACGGGACGCTTGAGCCAGGGGTAGATCGCCTGGGTGGCGAAGACGAGCACTCCACCGACCAACCGCACCGAGAAGCCCTCGGCGGCCAGATGACGGACCAGCGGGTTCTTCATTTCCAGAGTGAATTCGCAGCAAACCAGGCCGCGACTCGGCGCAGCATCTCGTTCTCCATCTCCAGCCACAGCCGGTCCCGGCTCCGTTGCACGATCTTGACTTCCTCCGCCGTTATGAGGCCTCCTTGATCCCGGCGTGGTCGTCGGCTTGCTTCATCCGGCGGCGCACGGTCACCTTGGCGGTCCCAAAATTGACGGCAACTTCCGTGACGCTGAGATCTCCGTGGTGCGCGACCGTGACCATGTCCTTTTGAAATTTGGCGTTTACTTCTCCGGCATGGTGGAAACGTTGCGTGCAGCAGGTTAAGGAGTCAACTCAATCGACAGAAATCCCGCTTGAGTGGTTTCTGAATCCAGATTGACGTATCAGTTGTCGGGATAGGCATGGATACCCAGCTGCATGTTGCGTTTTCTTGCGTCTCAAGGGATTGTTTCCATTGCCGCCCTTAATCCCCTAGTAACGTTGTAGCCTTTGGCAACACGGACACGGCGGATGGACCTACGGCGGCGCGACGGTTGGGTTGGGGGAGTTTTGCCAGTACAGAGGAACGCGGCCGTTGAGCGCATGAGGCGGCATCACCCGGATTACTCTGGCTCAGCAGGTCTGGTTGTTGAGCAAAACCGCGACGACAGAAGCACTTACCCCACGGTGTCGCGACAGGTCATACGCAAATTGGTGGACCGTGCGGAATCTAGATTGATCATAATTACCGGCGACGCAGGGCACGGGAAAACCAGCATGTGTTTGGACTTACTCGAGGACCTTGGAGTCTCCAAGGAAGAGGCTCGATATCGGCTCCAGAGTGACACTCGCGGAGAAACGGAGTTGGCACAGACCTCTTCAGGTCGTCCGCTCCGCATCATCATGGACCTCTCTTACTTTGCACAAGAGACGGCAGGCAAACTCCTTGCAGACCTCTTCAGCGCGGATGATGGTGTTACGGTCGTTTGCGCGAATGAGGGCCACCTCCGCGCAGCCCTGTCGACTCTAACCCACGCATCAACCTCCCTCATCTTGGACATCCTTCGAAACAGCGACACCACAGGGAGGATTTCGGATGATGATGAGCAAATCGTTGTTATAAATCTTAATTACCAATCCGTCCTGCAGGGGTTTCAACCTCAAAGTGGATTTATTGCTTGGGCACTCAGGGACTACCTAGATGATGAGTCGGAATGGTCCATCTGTAGCCAATGCGATGCGCGCGATATCTGCCCGATCCTTGAGTCAAGAACCCAGCTCACCGAACCGGCTCACGCACTCAGACGCCGCAACTCCGTAGCCGAACTTTTTCGTGCAGTTGAGGAGTCAGGTGTCGTCGTCACATTCCGCCATGCACTAATGCTGTTGAGTTACTCGCTCTGCGGGGGCATAGATTGCAGTACGGTTGAGGGCTTCTACGAGAGTGGACCCACAGACCGAACTTGGCAGTATCAGCACCTCTATCATCAGGCAATTTTTGGTGATCTTCTTGACGATGGAACCAGATCATCAATTCCCGCCATCGATGCTGCACGACTGTTGGATCCCGGGTACACATCCATTCGTTCGGTTGACGATCGCTTTGACATTGCCGACTTGCCGCGAATGAGACCACCTGACCCCCGCACCCTTCATCAGTCGATGCGCACTTCTTCACAACGCCGGCAATACGAGGAGTCCGTCAGAGCAGTGTTCGTATACATGAGACGAACCGCCTTCTTTGATGCAGACCGACCTGATGCGCTCGAACGGCTTGGCCTTGAAAATGGAGACGTTTTCCAGGATTTGCTTGAGGGTTCTGAATTGACTGAATCTCTGACTATGAAGCTGATAGGCGGACTTGAAGCCGCCCAGGGAATTCCCAGCCTTCCAGGCGCACACCCACTGAGAATTGTTGACCCAGCCTTTTATTCTGCACAGTCCACGGCGGCTGTCCTATCTCGCGAACTGTCACCGGGAAATCTCAGCGTCCAGGTGAGCCCAGACTTGTCAAACAACGGGGAATCCGACTGGCATTTAGTCAGCACGGTTGAGTGGTCACCTCGACAGATTGAGCTCGTCTTGCGGATCCCGGGGTCCAGCCACGTGACCATTCCACTCGGCATCATTGAATTTGAACTGCTTTCACGATGGTCCGAAGGGCTTAGCTGCCGCGTGCAACATGAAGAGGTGGTTAGAAATTTGCTCTCTCATCTCGGCAAGGTGCCCTCACCACCTACCCTTGATAGCGAGGATGTCCGTGTCATAGTGAACGGGACAACACTGACACTTGACTTTGCAAATGGACGGTTTCGGAGTTGGAACTGATGTCAAGCGGAGATGAAAGACTTGACGCCACGCGTCACAACATTTACGGATTCTTGCCACAAAGGAAGGACAACGGTTTCTACATCGCCCTTGAATTCTTTGCACTTGTCCGGGGGGTGTGCGAACTGAATCCGGGTATGTTCCTTAATCCGAACAGCGATGGAAAGAAGTACCGTCGAATTTCTCACGATTTTGCGCGACGGGTTGCCTGTGGTGTTCTACCGCTCGCTGCCCTGGAAGGCATCATGGACCGTGAGGAAACTTTGGCAGCAAGCCAAGCTCTATTTTCCTCACTGCTTGTAGTCTCACCGGGGCAAAACAAACTCAGTAATAATTGGAAGACCCGACATTTCTTTCCATTTGATGGAGAGATGATTCATTACGACGCTCTTGAGCGCGGGCGACCGCCGAAACGAGAAATAATTATCCAAGAGGAAGTCTTCCGCGGCGCAGGGCGATGGATCTACGCAGCCTTAAGTCGCGACTCAAACTCCCCACGAAGGCAGGTGGTTGCAGACCGCATGCAATCACTCTTCGAGACCGACTCTTCCGCTCTGGGAAGACTGTTCAGGAACGCTGCTACCCATAACGTGAAACCTGTTGACTCAAACTTTCCTGATCTGATGAGCTCAATTGATCTTCACGAGGATGTCAGTGATTGGCCTGAGCGCTTGCGACAGGGAGTTCAAAACATTGTTACAAGAGAACAATTGCCACGCACCAGCCGAATTAGGGACCTCATGCACTGGATGCCCTATTGCCTGGCGAGACATGTTTTGGCCTTGGCTGCTGCCACTGCTGAGATCCCCGAACCACATCTAGCGGTAGACCTTCAACGGACGTCTAACCAGCTGAAGACCCAATCACAGAGTCAAGTCAAGGACTTCAGGAGTATCTTCTCTAAGGCGCACTTGGCTGATACACCTGCAGACGACGCAAGGGAAGCTCAGAGCTCCACTTCAGCCATGAAACGCGCGAACAAAGAATCTGGAGAGACGGCTGGCTTCTTCACTCAAACTCTCTTCAAAGTGGGCGCATTGAACTCAGACGGTGGTACAAGAAACTTCACCATCACTCCGCCGCTTAGTGCGGCCCTGGTGGCTGCAGCAACCGCTCCCGGCAAGGAAATGAACTTCAATCATTTTGTGGATTTGATCGCTACCGATTTCAAGGCTGTAATTGGTCGTCCCACTTTGGTGGGCATCAAATGGCTTGATCGAATTGACAATGGCGTGTTTGAAAAGAACGAAAGCCTGTTCGCGTCACAACTCAGGGCTTCGGGCCTCCTAACTAGATACTCGGATTCAACCAGCATGGTCCACAGAGAGGTTCTTCCTTAGAATGATTGAACAGAACGTCGGGCATCTTGTTGCGCAATCCTCGCTAGATCAAATTGACGTATCAAACGACAAGAAGCAGACACTAAAGATTGTGGGGTTCACCGAATTTGAAGTGTCACATGCCATTCAAGAACTTGAGCAGGTCTTTGAGGGTCTAGACCGCTCAATCAAGATCCGGGTCGGTGGTGCGGACGATTCGGGACCAATTGATTCCGCGTATCGGCTCACAGCTGAGGAGACGCTGACTAGGGCACGACTGGCGACCGAAGATGTAGTTTTTCTATTTGAAGTCGCAAGGCAGAGCGATGCCTCATCAAGTAGCCACACCGCTCGCATAGACGACACAGCGCTCGTTCAACAGGCAGACTCCTCTGCGCGACGCAGGAACCTCACACGACTGCTGCGAATAACGATGCGCAATGCAGGGCTTCCAGATGACCTCAACATTGACGTGATCCAGGACGGCCTTATTGAAATTAGTGACGTGTTATCAAATCAAGCTGCTTCAAGTAAATCCCTTCGCATCTGGGCGCAGTTCATTCAGGATCTCGCTCAAGATCTGAGATCTCTTCCATCTCCTGCCCAGCAACGGGACATCCTTGGAAACCGCTTACCAGCGTTGTACCTCTTCCGAGATCCGGATCTGTTTGACCAGCACAATCGGTTAGAAACTGGTCGGCTCAAGTTCAACTCTTACATCTCTCAGGTTCGCTCTGCGTCCGGGAATCTCCTTGATACTGATCGGGAGTTCACAAAGATTGAGAGTTTTGACCCACCGCCGGAAATCCTCACTCGACTGAATTTGAGTTCCTTTGAAGTGAAGCAGTTGATGAGGGATTTCATCCTCAACAAAAATGAAGCGCTCTACAGCCAACTCGAACTAGGTCTGTGGATCGCATACGACAAGCGCACGCTCTCTCGGTCTTCACCCGCACCTCTCGGTGATGTAGTGAGAGCCGAGATTGACGAGTACGACGGCTCTCGAGTGGCCGAATTTGATGATTTGGATGTCCAGGACGGCCTTAACCAGGGCATACGACAGGCGGCGGTTACCTTCATCAGTGCGGAATCTGAATCTGAGGACACTCCTTCGCTGCTTGACCTCCTGACGCCGCCCACGCGCCGCCGCGTGCAGCGACTCGCTCAGCCAAGGGACATTCCAATAAGCGATCCTCTACTTGAGCTCTTGACCCTCGTGCACGACGTCGGCGTTGAGACCGCTCTTGAAATCAGGCTTTCCTTCGACGGAGCAGACGAGGAAGCCCAAATGTCCCGCTGGCTGTTCGCCTTCATATACGGTCGCACGCTGATTCGTCTGATGCAGGAAACAAGTGACAGCACATTAGTGCTTCAATGCTCCTCAGCGCTGACGGATCCCCGCCCGGAAGACCTTCAGGATTGGTTGACGTCGGATGATCCGGATGAAGAGTGGTGGTTTCCACTAAAACTTGAGGTTCAAAGGGGGGACGAATCACTCGTCTGGTCATGGGACCCACGAAAGCGACCTGAACTTGCAGCCCTCGCGGCTTCAATTATGCGTTTAGATTCGGGAGCCCCCATAAGTGAAATGAGCCTCGCACGTCTTAAGGACAAATTCTTCGATCAAGATGCTTGGCTTCCGACAGTCACGGAAGACGAAACGTTAAGCAGCGAATTGTCAGAACTACTTGAACTGCGGCATCTCCATGCAAGTCGCTGGCAGCTGGGTATTGAATACGTAGAACTGTCAGATTACGTCCTTGCATGGGGCCGAACCATCCGAAGCCTTAGAACCCGTCTAGTACCTGACGGTACACCGATTTCGCAACTGTCACTCGTGACGACCATGGACACGTGTGAATTTGACAATGGTCAAATTGCCCTCCAGCCGACGCATCCAATCTACCTGAGGTGGTTCGCTTCACATCTGGCGAGGATGAGCAGCGAGATAACTCAAGCTATGACCCATGGGCTGCGGCTGAACTCCGTTAATGATGAGTTCTACTTCCTGCAGCTGAAAGAGATCCAGCCATCGGGAACACCACCCTTCCTCACGAACAGAGATCGGGCAAAGTGTCTATCTGATAGCTCGGAGGAGCCGTTTCCTATTTACACTCCTCGAGGGAGCGCCGACGAGGGTTCGGCGCTCGGCCTCAGCCCCGACCTTGCCGCCAGTCGAGTCATGTTGGAGCAACTCGGTCTCTACTTGGAGAGCTACCCGCACAAAATTGATGGGCTATCGGTAGCCCTGTTCCTACATGAAGGCAGCGCAACCCTGGTGCGGGAGCTGCTCCACGTCATGAATGAGGAGACGGACAATCGAATCCGGCTCAAGTTGTTTATCTTCTGTCCGGTTGCCGATCACACTGCGATGCGAAGAGAGATCGACACCTTTCTTCAAGACAGCACGGACGACACGACCCACTTTCTCCCGCGGCTGCAGGTAATATTTCGCACCTGGAATCTAACTGATTCTCCGGACTTTGACGACTTAGTACAATCGGTAGACGTTGCACTCGCCCCCGGCATATTCACGGTTAGTAACATTCAACTGCAAGAGAGAACAGAGCCTGACGTTACGTCCCCGAGTATGTCCTACGACCCATGGATTGACCCTTGCTTCTGTTCCGATGATGCGACCAATCAAATCAATGTCTCTAAGCGATTGCTCCCCCTGGCAGGGGATGAAATCTTGGAATCATGGTCAACGCTGATTGTCCGTAGTCACCTGTCCCACTTGATACAGCGGGGTGCTCCGGAGAATCTTGACTATGTCTCACTGACCATTGAGTTTGACCGCCAGCAGGTCCTGTTTCGGAGCCTCCACGAAATCGCTCACTGGGTCGTTACCGTTGATCGATTCATTGGCCGCGAACAAGTCGACGCCATGCACGCCGGTCCGGACGTCATTGTCCTTCGGCCCCAGATAGGTATCAATGAGGCTTTTACGCTAATGGTTAGTTCCACCAGCGGACGTGAATTTGTTGTTACGCGCCTAGCCAAACGACTGACTTCGGTTCTACCTGACAAGAGTCAGGAGGCGCTTCTTCAGATTGCGACAAGCGTTTATTCAGCGGCCACAAGCGTTGCACCTGGGTCCCTGCTTCGAGCCCTGGGACTCGGCAATACTGCTAATGAATTGGTCGGTTTGGTGGTAAGCCGCTACCTCGTGGAGTCTGTTCTTCCGATCAGTGATCAAGACAGGTCCTTCAGCGTTTGGCTCAGCCTGGACGACCTACAGGACTGGTTCGGCGGGGCATCATCTTCGCGTGCTGATCTTGCCCGGTTCACGTTCGTGATCACGGCCACCACCGGTGTAGTAACTCTTCAAGTTCTCGTACTTGAGTCTAAGTTCCGTAAGACTTATGACGGTGAAGACGAGGCTCGCCGGCAACTAGACAACTCCGTCAAGTTGCTCAGCGAAGCACTTGACCCAGAGGAGCCCTACGCGGACGGCTTTTTCTGGCGACGGGAACTAGTAAACGCTATTGAGAAGACTCCGACGCCGATCAATCTGGATGACGTCTTACCTACCGCTCAATTGACAGGCGGGGCCGATCTATCCGATCGCCTGAGGATCTTGTCCTGTCTGAAGACTGACAACTATCAACTTGGAGGTGTTTCGGGCCTCTTCGTGGGTACGGGTTACGACGATCTTGACACCGCATCGGAGGTGCGAGCACTGGCCAATCATCAAAGCATTCGAGTCAATCAGGAGTTGTACCGAGAAATCCTTGAAGCAATTCACTCTAAAGAGGATCCACGATCCTTCACAGCCCGGGACTTGGTCGTTTCTCTGCCATCGCACTCGGAAGGTCCCTGCCCGAAGGACAATGAAGTCCACGGCCAAGGGGATGAAAACACCAAAACCAATCAAGATGCAGGTAGTCACGGCCAAGCGACGGCCGACGAGTCAGCCGCCGTTCCTGCTAGCTCCCAGTCCGCCGGAGGATTCCAATACGGTGATCAGACTCATCGAGGAGTGGGAGAACAAGCACTTCGACTGAAGTACGTCCGCCTTCTTGCCGCGATAGAAGAGATGAATGTCCAGGTAGAAGAGGTCGACGATAACCCGTACTCAGAGGGGCCAGGTTTCTTCATTTTTCGGGTTCGCGCGAAAGTGGGTACAAGCGCCGCGAGCGTAATGCGCACCGCGGGCCAAGTTGGTATGCGCATGGAGCTGCCTCAGGGCGAACAAGTCCGGACCTACGACAGCCTCGGTCACATATGCTTTGAAGTGCCGAAAATGACGTCTGAGCGCTATTGGGTGTCTGCCGAATCCTTGTGGGATCGCTCACCTCTTGAGGTTGAGCAACTGACGGTCCCTCTTGGCGAGGATATAAGTGGCGATTTAGTCTCAGTCAACTTTTCTTCCGACAACACGCCGCACCTTCTCATTGCCGGCATGACTGGAAGCGGCAAATCAGTCGCACTTGAAACCATTCTCTATGGCCTAACTCGGTATTCTGAAAACCAGGTAAAACTCGGTCTGATTGACCCCAAGGGAACTGAACTCACTCCGTTTGAAGACATGCCACACTTGGAGCGCCCAATCGGCATGTTCGCAGAGGACGCCATTCCTCTTCTAGAAACGGGTGTCCAGGAAATGGAACGCCGATATGCCCTATTCAGGGAACACAGAGTTAGAGGAATCCGTGAATTTAACAGATGTCAAGCGGGGTATACACTTCCGTGGTTCGTAATCGTGTTAGACGAATACGCCGACTTAACAAGTGACCCAGCAGACAAGACGGCTATTGAGTCGCTTTTCCGGCGTCTCGCCGCGAAAGCGCGAGCATCGGGAATCCACCTAATCGCAGCGACTCAGCGTCCAGATGCAAACGTTATCTCTGCGGTTATTCGATCAAACTTCCCCGCACAATTGGCACTACGAACCCGGGATAGGACCGATAGTCAGATAATCATTCAAGAGTCCGGAGCAGAGACTCTTGCTGGACTTGGTGACGCCCTCCTTAGATCCAATTCCGGAGTTACCAGGCTCCAAATCGCCCAAGTAGCGAGTAGGTGAGTAACGCCGACTAGGCGACGCCAAGGAGGAAGCAACGTTTTTTCCGATCAAGCAGAATTCGGCCCTCTCCTTTTGCTTTCAGGACCGATTGAGTAGTGGCTCACTGATGCCGTCAGGAGAAGGCCCCGGATATCCGACCAATCCAAAATCGCTCAAATCCGGACCAGAATCACCTCTATGTCCTCGGCTGGTTGCAGGACTATCAGCCCCTGGAACACATGGATCAACTTGAAAAGCCCGTAATCTCCCAGCTGGGTTTGCCTCTACTGCTCCGGATTGCTGTCGGTTGACTCGACACTCGGACCCGCTGCACGGATATTTCTCTGTTTCTACAGTGATTGCGTACCCGGGGCTAGCATTCAGCAATTTTAATCGGTAGCACGGGGCTGCTAATTTACTCTTGCCCTCAACGGTGGGTCGTGTTGAACGGGGAACCTAATGGTCGAAACAACTTCTAGCGATTTCCACGAGGATGACCCAAGCGCCAATGCCAAGCTGATGCGTGTTCACCGCTTCGCCATTCACGCCGTTGTGCGCGAACGAGTGGTCTACGCCATGGCGTACAACCGACAAGCACCGGTGGAATCCATCACGGTGCAAAACCTCGGAGGCAACGTCGAAGGTCCGCTGACGGTGACCGTGTCATCGACCTGGACCGCGAACGAGTATCCACCGTTGAAAGAATTTGAATTCACCATTAAGTGCCCTGACCTGGAGGACTCAATAACCCAGGGTGGGTTGCAGACCCGATTGAACGATCAGGCACTGGCGCAGCTTGATGAACCCGCACCGGCCGTTGTCATCATCACGGTCCGAGACGCCAATGGCTACGAAGAGAGCCGGGACTACGAGATTGTGATCTTGGCGCGGAACCAGTGGGATCCGCATCTACTGGAACTGACCGCTGCCTTCGTTCAGCCCGGCCACCCTGCCTTGAAAGAGGTGACGCTCGACGCAGC
>Ga0102945_1000255_pt1 | contig 16432 bp, 1 predicted proteins | sample SalPonred_H2O_MG_FD_78207 | JGI IMG/M metagenome (GOLD analysis project Ga0102945, IMG submission 78207) | Salt pond water microbial communities from South San Francisco under conditions of wetland restoration - Salt Pond MetaG R2_restored_H2O_MG ...
CGTAACGTTCTGCAAGGTCAGCGTATTGTGCTGCAACTGCAGTACCGTTGAGTGTCAATGCATACACATTATTCCAACGCAAACTAGTACTGCCCAAATCGTATGTTACGTTGGCAGTTGGGCGAATAGTTTCAGTTGAAATTGCACCCAGTGTGCCACCTTCAAGTGAATCCAACCGAGTGTCAATGGAGTTGAGTTCAGTTTGCAAGCCGTCAACGTTTGCAACAGTGTGGTTATGGCTGTCGTCTTGTACTGTACACGATATCGATAGATCGCCGAGATTGCTTAACACTCCACTACCAGCAACATCTCCTGTTAAAGTAATAGTCGGATCGTTGACGTTGAAGTCTAGTGTTCCGTCTGTGTCTTGATATGTTACAGTAATACCGCTTTCAGTATTACCGCCTACCATGCTGCCCACAATATCCTGTATGTTTTCAACAAATGCACTGTCGGCGGTGTTTACTGCTACTGATACTCCAGCACTTTCACTGCCACAGCCAGTGACTGTGATTCCTGTACCACCCGTTACGGTTGAAACATAGTTTCCAGTTGTGTCTGTTCCAAGTACAACACTGTTAGCTGCAATAGCCGCAGTTAATGTGGAATTTGCCAAGTTTGTAATAGTAGCACTACCAGTTAAATCCCCAGCAAGTGTAATAGTAAAGTCGTCAACATTAAAATCAATGGTATTATCGCTATCATCGTAACTTACATTAATACCGCTTTCAGTATTGCTGCTGATCATTCCACCAACAGTGTCGGATACAAATTCTGCTAAATTTGGTTTTCCGTCTAAGTCCAACGAGATTGCTTGAGCAGCACCTTCTAATCCTGCTGCGCTGTTGTTTAATGCAATACCAGTGCCAGCCGTTACACTAGCAACATAATTTCCAGTAGTATCTGCTCCAAGTGCAACACTGTTGGCTGCAACAGTAGTTGAGATACTCACATTGCCAAGATTGGTCATAGTAGCACTACCAACCACATCGCCTGTGAGTGTGATAGTTGGGTCGTTAACGTTGAAGTTTAGTTTGCCATTTGGATCGTCGTAGGTTACAGTAATGCCACTTTCAGTATTACCGCTAACCATTCCGCCAACAATATCTTGCACTGACTCGTCAGTAACTAGACTGCTGAGATCAATGTCAATTCGGGCACTGTCACCGCTGTTGACTGTGGTGGTAATTCCTGTGCCAATGAAGTTGAATTTGTTAATAGTGCTGCTAACAACTGACACATTGTCTTTGAGGATACTGTTTTTAGCAAAATTTTGACTGTTTTCAAATTTACTAGTTGCATCGTTGTAAATCAATACATCGCCATTTGCTGCACTGCTAACAGTAACATCTGTTAGGTTGTTTAGACTAGCACTGAGACTCAATGTTCTGTCACTGGCTAATGTGCCGCCTCCAGTTAATCCAGTACCAGCAATAATTTGTCTCGAAGTTGGTGCTGCACCGACATCGGTTGCAGTGGGCATTGCGTGCACGTGGTCTGCTCTTGCAACATTGTTACTTGAGCCTGCTGCTGCACTTCCTAAGTTGCCCGGTGCCGAACTGCTAAATGTTGCTGCTATGTTAACTGCGCCGCCGGCGCCACCGTCGGTGACCGTAATGCCGTTACCGCCTTGGAGTCGTCTATCATTGGGCAAGCCGCCTTCGGCACTTACAACAATATAACTAGCATCGATTGGTGCACCAGACGATTCTGCTGCTGCTGCTTCACCGGCACTGCTATATGCAGAAAATCCCGAACCGTCAACGCTGGTAGACAAACTCACATCACTGTAAAGAGAAAAAGTAGTACTGGTAAGAACATCAACAAAATAATTATTACCATTGAGATCAGTCATGCCAACAACGTCGGTAATTTGAATTTTAGATCCATCAACAAAACCATGACTGGCACTGGTTGTGATTACAACCGGATCGGCTTGGGTAGCACCAGTGATTGTAGCAACTGATGCACCTCCGCCGCCGCCAACACCCGCTGCAGTTGCTTTGGATGAAAAGTCTGCATCACTAACATTATTCAAGTCAGCCCGTGCCATTTCAAACCCGCCTGCGGTAGTGCCATCATGCACATGCACACTTTTGTTTGTACTGTTTACTGTAATTTCACTGTCGGCTCCAGTAAAACTGTTGTGTTGTGTATCGGTACCTCTGCGTACCCTTAGTTCGCTGCTCATGCAATTTCTCCAAAATCAATTTGATGTTCAATTATGCCAACCTGGATATCGCCCATGTCTAAACTGTTACCATATTTATCTGTTATTTCACCGTGCGAAATACTATCTTGTCTATACCAACCGTCGAGTTTACTATAAGCAATGATGTTTATTGTGTTGGTACTGCCATCGTGTGTGGCATCCAAGAAAACTTGCTGGCTGTCGACAACGTTGATTGTAGGCTCTTCGGCAACCAATTCGCCGTCTTTTTCAACTTGAATCTTTCCTAATACATCGCCGCCGCTGGCACTGATGGTAATATCACCGCCGCCTCCGCCGTCGTTAAGTATAATACCGGTGCCTGCTTGCAATCTTCTAGCATTTGGTACATTTGCACTTCCGCTGTCTATTAGAATAAACTTTTCTGCTGCAGGACTGTTTGGAATATTTACTGTGGCAACTTGCCCATCAACTGTAACACTGCTGGTAACACCTGTACCAACAAAGTTGATAGTCGAAACACTTTCGCCCTTGTCAAGGCCTTCGTCCTGTACCGCAAGCCCACTGCCTACTTCGCCAATTTCTGTAACAACAGTCAGTGTTTGCGCATTTCTTCCGCTGTAACTTATAGTGCCTGTGCCAGTAACCGCACCAATTAAATCAACTGATAGATCACTGAGGCTATACGAGAATTGTGCTTCGTCTTCGTTGTAGTTGATAGCGATGCCATCCTGGGCACCAGTTAATGAGTTGCTCATTACAGTTCTAATTTGATCATCATCGACTACATTGTTAAAGTCAATTGTGACTTTTTCGTTTTGGCTATCTTTGGAAAGTGTGAAATTGTTGGAAAAGTTTAGATTCTTGGCAAGATTCAAGAAAGGTGTTCCAGCAGTTTCAACATTTAGACCTTTGATTGCCGACGTTGTTGTTTGAATTGTTGTGTCTCTGAGTTTGCTAACTGTAGCACTGCCAGTAACATCTCCAACCAAACTTACTACAAAATCTCTCGGAGCAACTTCAAGTACGTCATTTTCGGCATCGTAATTAACAACTATACCTGTTTCGGTTGGCGCACCGACACCGCCAACACGCTCGGTACCAACCACAGTATTGCCAATGATATCTCTAACTTGTTGTTCTGTTAACGGATTCGACAGCTCAATGGTTGCAGTGTTGTTGATTACAGATATTTCAAAGTCGTCGGCGTCAAAATTAATTTCAGTTACTGGATCAACGTTCTGAGGTACCGATCCCTGTTGAACTTCAAGTCCTTGAATAAAGTTGCTGGAATTTGCAACTGTGAGTGTGGTATCGCCCAGTTTGCTAACGGTAGCACTGCCTGTGACAGCACCATCAATGGTTATTGTAAAATCTCTAGGAGCAACTCGTATGCTGTCATTGTTTGCATCGTAAGTTACCAAAATACCAGACTCAGTTGGAACTGCAGATCCACCTTCAAACACTGTACCCGAGATTGAATTTCCTACAGTAGAAACAATACCTGCGGCAGTTGTATTACTGGTAATACGAACGTATGTATCGGTTGCTTGCACTGTAAAGTCTGAAGAATCAAATTCAATACCTTCAAACTCAGTTTCGTCTAACTGCCCAGGACTTCTTGCAAGAAATCCAATTCCTGTGTCAGATGCAACGCCGCCGCCACCGCCCGACGACACAAACCCGGAACCAGCTGATGTACGAATAGTTACATCCGATAGTTCACTAACTGTTGCGTTTCCTGTGACTGCGCCAGTAAGTCTAATGTTGAAGTTTGTCGGCGTAATCGTAATACTATCATCGGTTTCGGTTTTGGCTAGACCGTTTCCGACGGTTAGAAGATTCTTAACTGCAGTGTTGACACGTCGATCTGTGTAGTAGGAATTGTTAATTCCTTCTGGTATATTGTCAGTGGTGTAGGCTATGTCACTGGCACTCAGCACAACATCACCGCTTCTGCCATTGATACTAGTAACAGCGGCTGAACTGTTCAGTCTAAGAACACCTGTACTCGAATCGTACAAGATGCCGCCTTGAGCGCTTATCAAGCCTCTAACATAACTGTCAGATATGTTATCGCCAGATTCTAGACCAGACTGCAATGCCACAATCGAGTCGTTGAGGAATGAAAAATTGCTGTCTACTTCCTCGAACGTAAGCGGAGTAGTTTTTTCATTTCTCAAAATTATCGACATTTTTATGCTTACCTTTTTATTTTATTATTTATGCAACATATCCGTCAACAACATACCCGTTTAAGATATATCCGCCGATCTGAATGAATCCAGCATTGGGCACAATGCCTTTGAATTCTCTAAGGAATTTGGCTTGTACAGAACTAGACAAATGCAATCCGTTGCCAAGACTTGGAGCATTTTCATTTGAATCAACATCATACCATGTTGTGTTGTTGTTACCAGGAACTTTGGTTCTTTCGCTAGCATCAGATACAACAAATCCAGCACTGTGATTGCTTGCTGCTGCTGTGCCTGCTGTTCCTCTTGACAATTGGCTTAGTACATTCCCTTGCTTTTTATAGTAAACAATGCGCTCTTTGTCAATGAAAATCACCCCAGGAATTCCAAGATCGGTGTTTGGCTCACTCAATGATGAACCGTCAACAACATGTATTTCGCCATCGGTGATTTTTAACTCTTGTGCTAGTGTAGTTGACTGCTCAGCCGATACTCTGTTGTACATCACACTACCATTCATATCATTGAATATTTGATATGTGGTTCCTTGAGTGTATATGTTTGGCGACATCCAAGTCACAACCACTACAGTTTCATTGCCAATGATAATTGAGTTAGACAGATCAATTTTTCCATTGACAATGTTATAATCTCTGTTGGGCAGCAACTTTATGCCGTCAACTGAAACAAATATTCTTTCAGCAATATTTTGTGTATTGTCAATGTTGTACTCTACATCAAACTTTTCAACTGTAACCACTGCGTCGAAACCATTTTGATCGTAACCCACATCGTCGAATCCTACTTGAATACTGTCGATTGTAGAGAACTGATCAGTACCAACAAACACTTTGGTTTTGATTTTGTACACATTATGGTCACTGAAACTGGTCACAGCAATCAAACTGTTGTCTGCATATACTAGGTCTTCGGCTAACCTCAGTGTGTCAGTGGATTCGTCAACAAAATATTCAGCATCTTTGATGTAAGTTATACTAATGTCATCGCCCACTGCAGGTGCTGTAAAGAAAGTCACCAATGGAATAGAACTACCATCTGCGTCACTGAGAACGTAATCTGTCGCATCTTGTTTTACACCGTTTTTCCAAACTTGAACATCAGCAAATGTCAACGAATCATAAACTTCACTAGCCGAGTCTGACAGCAAGAATGTTTGTGTGCTGCCGTCGCCTGTGTAGTACATACTATTACCCGGACGAAGTCTAAGACCATTGAGTTCGACTATAATTGTAGTGTCTTTGCTACGGCTGCGGCGCAAATCTTCGTCGAGCAATATTTCCAAATCGTCAGCATCAATTTTTTCAACTTGTGTATTGATTTTACTAATGGTGTTTCTAGTAGTTGACATACTGGATATTATATGAACTCTGGCGCCATCTGCTGGAGCAGATGTAAATTCATAGTTTGTGGCGCCGTTTGTACCCGATACCAGTTGGTAATCTGTGGTTTCCAGTCCGTTGATCAACACCAATGAATTGCCAATGGTTTCCAGTTTAGCAACAACACTGAATACACCTGTTTCGCCATCGCCTACAAACACTTCGTCTGCTATTATGTTTTGTCCAATTTGTCCAAAGTTCAATATGTTCACAATATCATTGTTGCCAATTGGTTGTGCAAAATCAATGGTTTCATTTGCCCAGTTGACAGTGTAGGATCTGTCTTGCTCGTTTGCATAGAACCCAGTAACAACACCAGACTCAGTGAAATACTCGCTTCTGTATCTTGGTCCAGTGTCCTTGGTGTAGACTAGTATGTAATCTCCTAGTTTTGGAGAATCGATGGCAAAAGAAGTAGTAGAACCATCTCCTATGTGTGTTGTTAAGTTTGTATCTGGGCTATATCCCTGGGCAATTTGGTCTGCATTAGTAGCCAAAGTGTGCACCATCATGCTCAGAGTATCGTAAACTCTACCCGGAACCATTTCTTCCGGTGCATGACTGTGGTAAGTGTCAACAAACTTGCCGCCCTGTGTCACAATATCTTCGGGTTTGGTGCCCAGTGTTGTATCTAAGAATTCGCTGTACAATGTTTGATCCAGCACAGACGGATCAATTACTGCAACACCTTCTGGACCAATTACACTGCTGTCTAATCCTTCGACATCAAAATTGCTTACATCAAATCCTGGATTCTGATTGAAGTTGGCACCAATGATGTTGACTCCTGGAAACACTACACCGTCAAACAACTGTGAAAGATCTTTGCCTAGCATGCCATCTTTGGGTTGATAGAATGCCATGGTTCTATCCAAGTGGCTTATTAGATCAGCACCAGATGATTCGGTTAGATTTTCACTTGAGAAACTACTGCCTGCAGTGAATTGCTGAGCAACAGTGTACAACTTGTTGTTGTATCCTACATATTCGCCTTGGTAGTAAGTTAATCCGCTTTTCCATGGTAGTACACTACTCATAAAGCTAGCCAAGCTACCGTCTTGTGTTACTGTTGTACCACTAATGTCAACATTGTTCACACCAACACTAGCACCCAAGTTTCTAATAGCAACTTGCAACAAGTCAGGTGTCCATCCTCTAGTGTCTCTACGCTCATAAAATTGAACCCTGCCGCTTGTATCATCAAAGAACCTGTAGTTGGGCACTCCAGTAACTGGATATGTTATTAGGTTTTCACTGGACACAATCCAGGCACCGTTGCTTAATAATTCTAGAACTTCGTCAACAACACCAGCATCGCCGTCGACTCTACTGATGCTTTCGGATCTCACATCAACTGCTGCGCCGCTGCTGTCTTTGAATTCAACCAACCAACCTGCTGGTGTGCTAACACGATCAAACTTAATTGTAGTGTCAAAACTTCTAACTTTGTTGTTGACCAATCTAGGAGCAAGCACTGCCGGGTCACTGGTTTCGTAGCCAATTGTGATAGTAGGAGTTGTAATATAGCCTGTGCCAGGAGTAATCACTGTCACGGCAGTAATGCTTCCATTGTTGACTATTGCTTGAAGTTTTGCGCCGCTGCCGCCGCCACCTGTAACTGTTAGCACAGGAGGCACAATATAGCCGCTGCCTCCATAACTTACGTCAACACTGCTCATTTGCAGTGTATAGTTGTTGGTCCAGTCAATATAAGGATCCAACTGTAAAACAATGTCATCTTCTACAGTTTGCCCAGTTGGGCTGCGATACTGATTGGTTGCAAAGTTGTAATACGCAGGCAAATCAAAGTCAGTGGTTTTTGCATCTGCAGTGTCTGTGCCGTTGTAAGACAACACAAACTCCGATATCTTTGTATGATATGGTTTGACTTCGTTGATGTATTGTCTAATAGAGTCTTGATTATCTTGCTGATATACTGGTATTTGTTGCAGTGCTCGCTGTGTCTGATTCACTTTGATCAAACTGGTCTTGAACGCCCAGTCGTTGTACTGGTTTTCAGTCACTGCATATTTTATCATATGCAAGAACCATTGGTTCTTTTCTACACTGTCTTCGTCTACAAAAATTTTCTCATACACACTGCGGATAATGTTTTGGATTTCAAGACTTGGCCAATCGTCAAACAATTGCAAATCAAATCCGTCTAGATCCCATCCTTGCAGATTTTGCGACGTTTTCCAAATGTTTTCTTTGATTTGTATTGTGCCATTTTCTTCTTGTACTGTGCGCCATGCATTGCCTTGGCGCAACACCACTTTAAACAAGCCTTGCCCGTTGTCTCTAATCTTAACAAAGTCGCCCTCGCTGGCTGTTATGCTCTGAAGATTATATTCAAAGTCAACCACAGTTTCCACCACTGTCGGGACATCAACTTCAGGATCAGCCCAATCAATGTACTCAATGTATCTAGCATTGTTGTAACCTTGGATACGGTTCTTGGACCAAGTGTTGTCTGCTTGCAACTGATAAATCACCCAACGATTGCGTGTGGTTTCATCAGACTTTACCAATACCAAATAACCAGTGTCAAGTATTTCACTAACCAGATAATCCAGTTCAACACGATTGTCTACAGATTCGTTGTATGCTGTAGTAGCCGGAAATGGCTCTGACGCTATCACATCGGAAATGTTTTTGCTGTACACTGCTGGAATATTTGCCAAAAAGCGGTTTATGTAAGCAACAGATTCTCTAACTGCACGGTTACGATCAGCAAACATTGTTTGTCTTGGGCGGAAATCAATACCGTATTTTTCAAAGTCATTGAGTGTTATGTCTGGAACCAAGTTGCCGGCTTTGTCTTGACCAGCCAAACTGTCGATCATTTTTGTTATTGTTCTGGCAGACGGCACACTGTTTCTGTCGCTTTCAGCAATGATTTTGTACTCATTGTGGAATACACCATCATTTTGTGTAACATCGTAGTCAATTACAATTGCTGTGTTGTCTTGCACAAAACGACTGACATTGTAGATACCAAAACTGTTGCTGTCATAAAAGGCAACAAAAGGAACATTGTTTATCTTCGGGTTGGCTATTAATTCTTCAATTTGTGCTGTGCTTAGATTTCTATTGTTTGCACCCTTAGGAGCACGTGTCTTGCCAACTACCCAGTAGTAATACTTTGTATCAAATCTTCCAGTTTTTTGATTGTATTCACTGAACACGTTAAAGTTACCGATGTTCAGTGGGTATGCGCTTGGGTTATCTGGGTCACTGTAGTTCTCTGGGCTCTGTGTGCTTTCTGTCCACTCGGCACATATGATTCTGCTTCCTGGGAAACTGAACCCCCAGTTGGCAGCACGATATTCTACATCATCTTGGACATATTCAGTCCATTGTGTTAGTGCTGTATTCCACCAAATTTCATTTACATGCTCGTTGCCCCACACTACCCCAGCAGTTGTGTTTGTTGTGTTGCTATATGTAGCAGGATCAACTTCAGTTTGGTATGATATTTCTTGCTTGGCTGCACCTGCAACAAATCCTTTGGCTGGATCAATGATGTCAAAATCAACAATCTTTTCTCCACTCACAGTATTGTACATATATACTTTGTTGATCAAGTTCAAGTCAAGTTTAGGAGACTCGCTGCGCAGTAGATCCCATGTGTCTTTTCCTGATGTATTAGTAAATCCGTAAACAATTCCCCCAGCACTAACATTGTTGTAATCACTGCCAGGAGCACCAATGTAAATTGTGTTGTCACTGAAGTCAATTGCCGCACCAAAATTATCAAACTCGTTTATGTCATTTGGCACCAGTTCTTCGGCTAGTATCATCTGTGACGGGTTGTCAACTGTGGAATTTGGTTTGGTTATCAACTGATACAAAAACACATTACCGCTTTGTTTTTTCAAAGAAGAAACCGTTGTGCCTGTACTGTCAAAAACAGTAGTGCCACTGTCAAAAGTAGTCATCAGGCGTGCATCACCTTGGTCGGACCCTACCGCAAGATAAAGTGCATCATTGTTGATTTTTACAACTTTACCAAAATTGTTGTAGTTTTTGTTTCTTGGGCTGGCAATTACCTGCTGTGATGCATACAGATCAATTCCTGTGTCTTCAAAGAAACTCCCTGACAGCAATACCAAGTTTAATTTGTCCGAAAACACTGTTCTGTCAGTGTCAATTTTTAACTTGTTGTTTGTCTTGCTGGCAAGTATTCCAGGAATGTTTTCTGTGTTGATTTTTTCAATTATGTCGTCAAGGCTGTCGTTACTACTAAACGAAACTAGGAAGTTGTTGATCAATACTTTGCTATTGGACCCAAGTATTGGGTTTACGACTGTGCCCGTTGCCGTGCCAAAGAATCTTCCTTGATTGATAAATCTATGAACTTTACCGCCGTCAATTGTAGTGTCATCTTCGTATGGTGCACCAACGTAAAGACTACAATTGTTTGGGCACAAGTCCAAACTGTACCCAAACTGTGCAGCAATTTGCGGATCCTCAAAGTCGTCTAGTGTTTCAGAGAGCACAAAATTGTTGCTTTCAATTGTTATAATACTACCGCTGTCGGGCGCATCTACAAAAGTAAATGTATCGCTGCCAGCAATGGCATAATTGGTTGTAACTGTTTGTGCAATACCGTCAACTGTTACTTTTGCAGTTCCTTGCACAGTGCTGTTGGTTACAAACACTTTTGTAGTACCATCGCCATAAAAACTTTCAACAGTTCTGTCAATGATATACACCTTGCCACTGTCGCTCAGTACTGTACTGTTGTCGTCTGCAGTAGGTGCACCAACAATAATTTGACTTCCAGTGTCACTGGTTGCTATGCTGAATCCAAATTGATCTCCCACACTACCAGAAACACTGATTTTTTCTACCAAGTTATAATAACTGTTTAGAGATACTGTTGCCTCACCAAGATCGGGTGCCGTGGTGAAAGTAATGTCGTTGCCGCTTAGTGTATAATCTCTAAACGGTATTAGCAACTTGCCGTCTACGTCTACTATTTTAAGAGCATAGATACTAGCAGGATCTGCTAAATCACCTGTTAGTGTAAACACCGAAGTGCTACCGTCGCATAATAGTACCTGAGACGCATTACCGGTTACACTAATAAACTGGTAAGCCCATACATAACCTGTGTCGTTGCCAGGTTGACCTACATACAACCAGTTACCATCGTCGCTTACTGCCAGTCCGCGACCGTATTCTCCGCCTGCGTCCTGTGTATCTGGGCATAATGCTTGATCAATAATAAAACTACTATTGTTATCTCTCACTGCAACATGCACATATCCTACATTGCCACTCAGTGGACTGCCTATTGCTGCATTTCCAAAACTACCAGCAGACAGTGTTGCGCCAAAATCAACTAACCCAGTGCTCATGTTTGTTAATTTAGCATCTTCAGTTAGCACACCAGTTGTGGTATTTCTTTTGTAAGCCTGCACAGTAGATGTGTTGCTGCTGCCAGCCAACAAATAATTGTTGTTTCTTGCACTAGCAACGCTTACACCAAGTTGATCATCTGTGCTTCTGCCAGTTTCGATATAACGATTAACGGTTTTATAACGACTTTGTTTTTCGTATATGCCCCAACCAAATTCTGTAGCATTTTCAATATAAAATTGATCTCCATCAAGCCAACCATTGAACGGTGTCGACGACTGTATGTCTGTGATACTGTCTTTTTTCAGTTCAGCCAACTTCAGTATTTCGCCATTTATGCTTACTTGTGCTTGGGCATTAAAATTGGTTGCCACAGTAAATGTTTTGTCGTTGACAATCGACTGCACATTGTACACATTAGAAAATCTCGACGTAGGATATGTTTTTATATACACCCTGTCTGTGTCTGTTAAGTTGTGAGCAGAATCAACTGATACTGTTGCAACGCCAGTGCCTGAAATCGATATTGTGGTTAAATTTATGTTTTCGTCGTTGAATCTGTACACATTCCAGTCATTGCTGTCATTGCGTCCAATCCATACTCTACTACCGTCAACAACATTGTTGTCAAGATCGCCGGGCAGACGTTCAAAATTTGAACTTACATAATCAACTTCGTCAATTTTAAGAAAGCCAGCACTCGGAAGATCATTGACTTCACTTTTACTGTTTCTATAGTTGATAAAGTTTTTACTGTAAGGGCGACTGTAAGTTAGCAGATCTTGCTGCTTGAAACTAAATCTACCAACCGTCGGTGTGTCGTTGGCATCCAACACCTCAACCACAACAGGGTTCTTAATACTGTTGTTGTTCAAAGTCAACGGTATTCTTATTTGTGCTACATTGTCAGTAATGCCGTATGACCCGTCACGTATTGCCCATTGTTCAAATATTTCAGCACTTCCGTCAAAGTTATCTAGTTTTGCTCTTAGCAGTTTGTCTAGACTGTTGTTGCTGCCTTTTTGTCTAATCATTCCTTGATAGAATTTGACCTGACTTGTGTCACTGATGCCCAAATCGTCAAGGTACTGTCTTGGAGAAAATCCAATCAATCCTTTGCCTAGTTTGTCAGCATCAAGTTCCAAGTTTGCTTCGTTGAAGTCGTAAAAACTTTTAGGCTGCGATGCACGGTTTGTCAAGTTTGGCAATAGTGTGCTGTTGATTTGATTGTACTCGGTAACCACCCAATCATTTGTATCAAAACTAGTTGAGCCAGGTATGTTTTTGCTAGCCACATAATATTCGTTTTTGAAAATCACTATCTCACCTTTGAAATAGTTTTTACCTGCTTGCCATTTTTGTATGTTATTATCATTGATAATAAATCCAGCAGCACCAAAAGTGCCGTCCCAGTCGGCAGTTTTGAATCCTGTGATTTTGATTCTGTACTGTCTGTTGCCTAGTTCTGGTTGATAGATAATGTCATTGAACTGTGTTGTATTGTCAAGTACTATGACGTGCTCATAGTCCACAACATCTAGGTCTGCAAGATAAATTCCTTGACCGTCAATGGTTTTCAGACTAAAGTTTCTGCCATCTCGGTTGACAGTGTACTGATTGTTTGTTACAATTTCAAAGTTATTGTTGAGTATTCTGCTGCCATAAGGTCTGTTGCTGATTGCGTCAATTGCACCTCTGTCGGTGCGGTACTCAAGTTCATCTCCCAGTGGACTGAGAGTTAACACAACATCGTTTTCCCATCCTTGTTGACTCCAGAACAAAAATTCTTCTGCAGCCAGATCCCAGTTGTGCAAGTTGTTTGAATTTTCAACTTTTCTGTCAAATCTAAAACCTTGGCGTTGTAAATATCGACCGTAACTGATCAAAAAGTCTACTACTTCGGACTTGCTAACAAATTCTGTATTGTATGGCACAAGAGAAGCCTTGCCGTTGCCATTTTGTGCAACTTCCACACGCTCGACACCCGACGAAATAATCTTAGTTTGTCTATTGTTACTGCCTGACTCAATTACAAAATACGGTCTATTTTGATCATACCCTGACACAGAATAACCGTTGCTTGTCTTGGTTACAATAACTCCGCTGTAAGTTAGACTCAGTCTTGGTGAACTCTTTATCAACTTAATATCAAAGTCGTTGTCTGGAATCAACACACTGCTGTTTGAACTGTTGGGACTGCTTTGATCAGCAAACAGTTTGATGTATTTTTTGTCACTGTACCCGCCTAATTTGTATGTGAGCCTAAGGTCTATGTTTCTTAATTTTTCACCAACTTCATTGGTAACGTCTAGATTCATGCTTTTGGCATAATCTGCAATCCAATTCAAGTAACCGCTGCTGCGCTTGACTGCACCGTCAACGATTTCTCCGTTGACGTATTCAACTTTGCTACGAATGCCGGTGCTGCGGAATTTCCATTGACGATTGTTATTGTTGTATGTTTCGACGATTTGATCGTTTGTGTCTCTGCATTGACCAAAATACTCTGCAGGTTTAGTTAACGCCATTGCTAGTTGCACAGCATACGGATACTCACTGCTTTGAGTCCAAGCCGACTCAACAGGACTTGCATCACCAAATTTCCAAGGACCAGAAATATCTAGGCTAGTGTTTGCAGCCAAACTTGCCAGTGGCGATAATAACTCGCCGCTGTCACTCACTGGAATGATACGACTTAGTCCCGGGCGTGCATATCTGTTGTCAACACCTGCTCTAGATCCAGATCTGATTGTTCCGGTTTCTAAGTCATTCCACAGTACCAAGTTACCGCTGGTGTAAGGAGCAGGACCGTACTCTGTTTTCCACCATGATGGTTCTTCGGTGAATCCCAACATCTCCCAAGGTCTTAGATTCGGCTGCTCAGTGTCGTAGTAATAACGATACAATCCTCTCCAGTATGCTGCTGGCATTTTGCTGCCGTCTGTGCGTACTGTAAACTGGTCGTAGTTCCATGTAAACGGATCACTGTTATCAAAGTTGTCGTAATTGGTTAATTGTAAATTGTTTTTACCCAACCATGTGCCAAAGTTGGCACTTAAAATAGTTTCAAACTCAGTTTTACTGTAGTCAGTGTCTCTAAACGCACCTGGAGTATTGCTGCGAATATCAAACAACTCGCCATTGTATCTGGTTTTGATATTGTTGTATATACGCTTTTCCAACTCTAGTATGATCGAGTCTCTGTAGTCGTTGTATGCAACTGTAAGACTACCGTCATGTCCTCGTATTACGCTTGTTTCAATCTCGCCATAGCCGTCTTTGATTATTACCGGTGCACTTGCTGGGTACAGCCCAAGTTTGGTTGGCGTCGGCGGAACGTGCATACCGTCAGTGTTGCCAAACTCACGTATTTCTAGTACGTCGCCGTCGTTTAGATCAAGATAGTACACATTGCTGTCTGGTCTTGCTGGGGGTATGTTTAGTTCAACCACTGGTTGTCCGCTAACAAAATTATAATCTGCACCGTATGTTAGTTGTTGCCCATTGAGGTAAATTACAACAGCACGGTTGCTTGCCGTTGTAACATCAAAACTCTCACTGAGATAGTAGGTGCTGATGTCACTGTTGGCAACAACATATTCTAGTTTGGTGTAATCCTCGCCACCAGGTACCATGTCGCTATAGTAAAACGGAAACATTTCATTTTTGTTTAAGAATAGGTTTCCTAGAATTTCGTCAACACTTTTAACAGGATCAGTAAAGTCTGTCAATGGCAAATCTTCTGCTAATTTAATAAATTTATTCTTAAAGATAGAATATTCACGTTGCGCATACAGCAAACTTTCTACAAAGTTTGCTTTGGAATCATTTAAAAACAAACTTGCCAAGTGCGGTGCACCTGCATTTTGCAGTATCTTACCGCCATTGAGTTTTACATTTGGCAAATCTTTAACATTGTTGCTGCCTTGAAAACTTCCTGTTACTCCGTCGGTTTTGACAAACGATTCTAATATGTGACTTCTCAATTGTCCAAGTGTTAGTTCAACAACATCTTGGTTTTTGGCATTGTTTTCCAGGTTACTTGGAATTTCCCAGTTACTGAGATTGGTATAGTTGTTGCTAAACACCTTAACATCAAGTTTATCATCAACAGACAAGTCTTGGTTTAGGTCAAGAAAGCCAACACTTCCTTCGATTGTAATATCAAAGTCTTCGGTTAACAATGCAACGTTGTTTTTATAAACCACAATATCAGCAGGGCTTAAATTTTGCGGCACAACGTTTAATTTGAATCTATTTTTTTGATATTGCGTAGCAAAAAATGTTTGTGTTTGATATTGTTTGGATTTTTCGTCAAGTTTGGTCCATTGGTTGACATACACACTGTCGCTGTCTTTGTAGTTCCGACGAGCTTTTAATTTGTTTGTTGTGTCGGTGATGCTGTTTTCGTTTACATCCTCGTAACTAAATGTATCATTGGCAATGTAATCAAGAAAAACGATATCCCCAACATTGTCAATGTTTTTGTAGCTTAGTCGAATTCCTAACTCTTTGTCTTTTGTGCCAGTGCCAATCTTGTAACCGAACAATTTATTACCAGCAAAGTTACTGCCGTTGTAAGTTTCGGTATCCCCTACACTGATGTTATTGGTGTCGTATAGATCAAACAACGGTGCTTGGTTGTTTTGTTTTTTGGTTTGAGAAGACTTCCACTCACTGTTGCTGTAGTACCAATTGGTTCCTTGGTTGCTGTTGCCTAATGTTGACAAGATTACATCGCCGTCGTCGACTGTGTCAACTGCTTCTAAATGAATCTGTTGTCCGAAAACATAAGTTACCGATATATCACTGTCAACCGCCGGCGGCGTCGAAAATACAACGTTCTGACCAACCACACTATACAAGAAACCGGCTTGTTCAGCAACGACACCATTGATGGTTACATTAAGCCTAATACTGTTGGTTACATTGAAATTTAAATCAAACTCAGTGGTTGATCCATCACCAACAAAGTTTACAGTTCTGTTGTTTTGTGCCGATTCAACAGTAACCCATTGCACTTCCCAAATGGTTTTCTTGATATCGTCATCCAAATCATTTGTAAAAATTACACGATTTCCATTGACCAATGGTATACCATCACTGTAGTACCCGCTTACTTCTCCAGCAATCGATTCAACTGCCACACCCTCAACGTTGCTTAAAACATCAGTTTCTTTTGTGTCTACCACTGTTACTGTGCCTCGGTAGTTTGAACCAAAATTGTACAATTGTAGCCCAGCATCAAACTCAACAATAGGACGCTTTGCACGACTTTCTTGATCCAATGTTGGTGTATA
>Ga0102945_1000257_pt1 | contig 16345 bp, 14 predicted proteins | sample SalPonred_H2O_MG_FD_78207 | JGI IMG/M metagenome (GOLD analysis project Ga0102945, IMG submission 78207) | Salt pond water microbial communities from South San Francisco under conditions of wetland restoration - Salt Pond MetaG R2_restored_H2O_MG ...
AAGCCGGTGTGAAGCTGCTAACGATTTACAGCGACGGCTTCGGTGAAATTGGCCCTGAAGGCCAAATCAAACAAGACGAATTGGTTGATCGTGCCCGCGAACTGGGTATGCGCGTCATAGGACCAAACAGCATCGGGTTGGCAAACCTGCACACGGGCCTGATCATGTCGGTCAATGCGGTCTTTGAATCCCAACAGTTGAATGCGGGTTCGGTCAGTCTTGTCTCGCAAAGCGGGTCTATGATGGGCTCATTGCTATCGCGCGCTGCCGCGCGCGGATTTGGCGTCGCTAAAACCATCTCTGTTGGTAATGAGAGTGATGTCACTGTTGGCGAGATCGTTGACGTTTTGGTGGATGATGACCAAACGAGCGTCATTTTGCTTTTTCTGGAGACGATTCGTGAGGCGTCTTGTTTGGCGCAAGCGCTGGCGCGTGCTCGCTCAGCTGGCAAGCCCGTCATCGCTTATAAATTAGGGCGTTCAGAACAAGGTGATGCGCTGGCGCAGTCACACACTGGGGCACTAGCAGGAAATGACAAAGCGGTTGATTCGTTTCTGAAGGCTTATGGGGTGCTGCGTGTGCATCAGCTTGAGACCCTATTTGAAATCATCCCCTTGGCATTGACCTATAAACGTCCGAGTCTGCCGCCCAAGCAGGCGCTGCGAGTGGCGGTGATCACGACCACCGGCGGTGGGGCGGCCACCGTGGTGGATAACCTGGGCTTGGCGTCAGGTGTCGCTGTTGCCCCGCCCGAGGACTTTATCGCGCACATGGCGTCGCGCGGCCTGACGTTGCGTCCGGCGCCCGTGATGGACCTGACCCTCGCGGCCACGAGCGAGCAGTATCAAGATCTTTTGGAGCAGTTGCTCTGCGCCGACTGGTGTGATGCGGTCTTGAGCGTGGTGGGATCATCGGCTCAGTTCCACCCCGAGTTAGCGGTCAAACCGCTAACCCAGGCGGTCAAGCCAGACGCCAAGCCATTGGTGGTCTTTTTAGCGCCCGATGCCATGGCGTCGTTGCGAGTATTACAGCAAGCTGGCATTGCTGCGTTTCGCACACCTGAGTCATGCGCACACGCCTTGGCTGTTTTTTTTGAGGCGACGCAAGAGCCGCCTGTGTGGTCAGCACCGATCGACTGGCCGGCAGGGCTATCGAAGCAGGGCGGTTTGACCGAGTATCAAGCGGGACAGCTGTTTGACGCGTTGGGGCTTCACGTCGCGCCCCAAGCGCTGATCCAAGCAGCGTCAGAGGTGGCAGAAAAAACGTTGGCCTATCCCTTGGCTCTCAAAGTGTCATCGCCTGCTATTGCCCACAAAACGGAAGTGGGTGGCGTTATTGTCGGGATTGAAGATGCTCAGGCGCTCAGTGTAGCGATGGCTGACATGACCAAGCGGGTGGCATCTGCCAAGCCCGACGCCGTCATCGATGGTTTCTTAGTGCAAACCATGCAGACAAAGCTCATTGAGCTGATATTGGGTTATCGCCTTGACCCATTGGTCGGTCCAACGGTTTTACTAGGGGCGGGTGGTGTCACGGCGGAATTGACGCCGGATGTCAGCGTCAAGTTAGCGCCGGTGACCCTGCCACAAGCGCGCGAGATGATTGAAGCCGTTACGCTGACACGTCTCGTTCGGGGATACCGCAACCTTCCGCTTGGTGATTACGAAGCATTGGCAAATGCCATCGTTCAGTTCTCGCAACTGGCCTGCATTCAAGATCCCAAGATTGTCGAAGCGGAGATCAATCCGTTGTTTGTGCAATCAGATGGGGTGGTGGCCGTCGACGGCCTGGTGATACTGGCGTAGGAGAAAACCGCTTGGCTGCGCGTTTAAGTGGTTGGTGTATCCGCTGGCTCATCTGTAACCGGCTTGTTTTGTTTCAACAAAGGCAAGAGCAACAAAAATCCAATCGCGGTGGCCACGACCGCCAAAATCAGGACCCAGGTATAGCTCAATAGGTCGGCAACCCAGCCGGCCGCGAAAGCACTCAATACGCTAGCAATGGCTGTTGTGGCATTGAAAATGCCGACCGCTCTGCCTTCGTTCATTGAGGAGAGTTGAGCTGCTGCTGCCGTGCCAGTGACAATGAGTGGCGACCAAGCCACCGGGATGGGGACAAAAGCCAGCGCCGCCCAAAACGCGGCACTGGGTGGCTGCCACCACGCCAGCACACTCATGATAATCAAACAAAGGAGCGTCACAAGCGTGCCTATCATGACGACAGCAATATCCCCCATGATTTTCCCAAGCTTGCCCGAAGGGGCATAAAAAAAGATGCCAATCACCGCGCCTAACGCGTAAAACAGCGACGAATGACTCGCATCAATGCCGTAAGCAGACTTCATCAAAAGCGGGTACAAGTTGTAGAGCAACCAAGTGCCAAACATACACGAGAACCAAGCAAGGATATAGAGGCCGTACTGGGTGCGTGCGTTTCGCGCAAGGCCCTTTATCAGATTGCCGACGTTGGGGTGGTACTGATGCACCAGGTGACTCAAATTACGGGGCCCTGTCGAGAGTAGGCGTGCTGCTTTGGCCTGCACCTCAGTCACGCGTTCTCGCATAGGCGTTCGTGCCTTGGAGGGTCGGGCTTGCGCATCAGGCAGGCCACGCAGACCAAAAAACAAGCCCGGTGCCATGAGTGCCGCGCAGAACAGTAGCCCGATCGTTGGATGGGACTGTGCTATGGCTGCTAATCCCAAACCCACGGCTTGGCCGGTACCGTAGAATGTTTGCAACCAGCCGATCTTGCCGTCCCATTCTTTCTTGGGTGCGTATTCAACGATGTACATGGCGGCCACCGTGTTGGTTGCCGCCGAACCCAAACCTTGCACAAACGCCAGTAAGCTCCAAAATAAGAGACTCTCGACTAACGCAAATCCCGTTAGACCAGCAGCTAGGAGCAAATACCCCATGGCATAAATCAGACGAAAGGATTTGGTGCGATCTGCAAAATTACCGAGCAGCGGTGAGGCCAACTGACCGACGTAAAAGCAAGCCACGACAATGCCCGCGGCAGAGTTTCCGAGTGCCGTGCCCACCACCAGCGGCAACAAAATCGGCGCCAATCCAAGCACGGCAGCGCCTTGAAAGGCATAACCGAGATACCAAGGGGAAATAAACTGCTTGATCTGACTCATGGTTATTCACTGCTCTCGTTAATTGCGTCAGCGCACGACAATAGCAGTGCTCGGTGTTCGCTGTCGAGGTCTCGCACTGGAAAAATCAACAACCAAAGCGCGTACAGGAGCTCGATGGTCTTGCGCTTCAAGCGGCCTTTCCCTTGAGTCTGTTGATGTTTGAAAACAGAGTGACTAAGATGCGCAAGTTACGCTGGTGGCCTGCTGTGTTGGAGGCAAAATTTTTTGTATGGATTTGTCATGTTTTGTATGAATTATATTGCGCCTTGTACAGGTGTTTGGTGCATGCGAAGATCGGTGCGGTCGCTAAGTGCTGCAAATAAGTGCTGGAAATAAGTGTTGCAAATAAGCCTTACCAATAAGCGCTCCATAAAGAGACGGTGATGATGTGAACACGATGATGCAACCAGAACAGGAACTTTTTCCGCGACACGTTTGCACCAGTACGTGTGCAACCGTCCCTTTGCAACTGTCCCTTTGCGGCAGTCTTTTTTTTGCAACCACACTTTGCTTGTTGTTTGGGCTGTAGATGAGCACTGATGATGCCGCCAAGTGTCAAGCGATGGCCTTTGCGCCTGCATACGCGGAGACCCGTTATCGCGCCCCGCGTTGCAAACTCGCTGTCGTCGCTGTCTGCAGTGCCATGCTGCTCGGTTGCGCAGCGCCTAGGCCACCATTTATTGACCCCGTCAAAGTCGTGCCCACCGAGTGGAGCACGGTTTTAGAAACGACGGCGTTGGTTGATGCCTCTCGCCACCCTTGGTGGCAAGCATTACAAAGCACGACGCTCGACCAATTGGTGGAGGAGGCGCTTTCGGAAAACACCCGTGTCAGGCGAGCCGTCAAAGCGGTTGAACTTGCAAACCAAGCGCTCGAAACAGTCAAGTTGGGTTGGTTACCATCACTGAGTCTGTTTGGTGGCAGGATCTCAGGCGACACCACGCTTTTCTTTCAAGGCCTACCCGTGCCGGTTTCAAATGTCGGCGGGTTTGTTGGCGTTTTGCCAAACTATTTTGTGAATATGTTTCGCTTGCCGTACGAGCAGCGCCAAGCGATGGAGCTCGTCGATGTTGCCCGGGCGGAGATGCTCGCGGTGCGCGCAGGCGTGGTGGGAGAGGTGGTTTCAGCCTACGCACTTTTTTTATCCGCCACAAACGAAATGGCTATTTTGAAAGCGGTGCAACAGACGCTTAGGCAGCAGTACGACTTGGTGGCCGGTCTGCAATCGGTTGGAATGGCTTCTCAAACCCTGCTTAACCAGATCGAGGCAGAACGCGCGCAGGTTAAAGGGCAAATGGCGCTGTTACGCGCCAATGCCACCGCCGCGCGTAATGCACTAAACACGTTGGTGAAGCGCCCACTAGGCACTGAACAGACAGTCAGTGCCACCAAAGGACTGGCGGTTGCTGATCAAGTCGCGGGCCAGACGCCCGCGGCCGTTTTGAATGTTCGTCCAGACATTGTCGCTGAGCGGGCACGTGTTCTCGCTGCTACCACTGGCATCGATGTTGAGACAATGCTTCTCGCCCCTACGCTCGAATTCAACGCCTTACGAACCAACATAGACACGCAAGTCAATAATCTTGGCAGTCAAACCAACGCCAATTTTTCAGCGGGTTATGCTGCCTTGGTTCTTGATCCGCGCGTATTTGGGATGATTAAAACGAGTGAGTTGTTGGCCCAGGATGCTCTCTTGCGCTACGTTCAGACGGTTGATCGCGCGCTTGGTGAAGTGGATGACGCCATCGCGAAGTTTCAAGGTCAGCGCCTGAACCTTGAAGCAGAACAAGAACAGGTCGCCATACTCCAACGCAACGTGGATGAGCTAAGCGCTTTGGAACAAGCCCAGTTGGCATCTGAGTTGAGCGTGGTCGAAGCTAGACTGGAGTGGCTGGTATCGAGATTGTCCCGTTCCCAAGCGCAAACCCAAACCCTCTTGGCCTTTGTCGCCTTGCAGCAGGCCATGGGTATTGGTGTTTTGTACGGTACCGAAAACTTAACCATCGTTAATGGCCTAATCGAGACGCCAAATCATGAAGAAATACCTTAACTTCGCCTCACTGATTTTTTCGCTCGGGGCCTTGGTGATGGCTGGTTATCTGCTGACCCAGTTTTTCACGGTGACTGATAATGCGTTCGTGGTTCGTGTGCAAACCCCTGTAGCAGCCAAGGTTCCTGGAACCGTGGTGCAAGTACTCGTAGAAAATGGTCAACGCGTAGAGGTGGGTGAGCCGATGGTCAAGCTCGACGACACGGCTTACCGGCTCGCTTTGCGAAATCAACAGGCCAATGCAGAGGCTGCACAAGCAGCCATTGCCGTGCTGGAAAAGCAATATGAGGTAGCGGGTCATGAGGTCTCTGTTGCGCAGGACAATCTTGCTTTGTTGCGCTACGAGCTGAAACAAAAGAGTAATGTCACGGTTAAATCAGCCGTCCCGCAAATTGAGGTTAAGCAGTTGCAGTTCGAGGTTCGCGCACAAGAAAATCAGCTGCAAGCACTAAAGGCCGGCCAGGCGCGAGACCAATTGAGTATTCGGCAAGCCGAACTGGACTTGGTAGCCCTAGAAGCCCTGCGTGACCAAGCGCAACTCGATCTTGAGCATACGGTCGTGCGTGCTCAGACGGCCGGTATCGTGACCAATCAATTTCTGGCCGTCGGGCAAGAGGTTGCACCGGGTGAACCGTTGTTTAGCGTGGCACCGGAGGGTCCGATTTATGTTCAAGCCAACTTTAACGAAACCGACCTAGCCGGTGTCAAGCCGGGTGATAAGGTGAGGGTTTTTCCGCGGACTTACCTCTGGCAGCGTTCCTTTGAGGGTGTTGTCAAAAGCTTGCCCTTTGGTGTTGACAGGCAGTTCAGTCCGCCCTTGCTTGCCGAGCAAGTGGTGGTTGCACCCAATCGCTGGTTGCAATTACCGCAGCGGCTGCCGCTGATTATCGAAATCGTTGATCCCGAACAAGCTAACTATCCGTTGCAATCAGGAATGAGCGCTTATGTCTACGTCCATGACTGAACGCTGGGTGGATCGGGTTGATCCATACGGGTACGGAAGACAGTCGGGTCTTAAAGTCAGTTATGTGGCCATCCTATTTTTTCTGATCAACGCGTTTTGGATGGCGCCCACGCTGGCTGTACTGACGATGTGTGTGGCGGGTGCTGGTATTGCTTTGATTGAGATGCCTTCGGTTAATACACCCAAAAAGAAAGATCTCAGTTACATCGCTTTCACGGCCATGACGATCGTCACGGTTTCCGTCTTTGGTTTTTTTAGATATTTCACTGGGTTGGAGGTCGTGGCGGTTATCGGCTGGGCCTACGTTTTATATCGGTTCGCGGCTACAGACACAGAGAAAGCTCAGGTCGTGGCGATCGCCCTCTTGATTGGGTTTGTGTCCTTTGAGGGGATAGGTGCGAGCGATCTTGGCGATTGGTTGAATCAAACGGCCTTCTACGTTCAGTTTGCCGTCGTCGCCTTCGTCGCTCACAAACTCTTTCCAAATCGATATAACCGTATCGTCAAGGCCGCCATGCGTCAAATCTGGCTGCTACAGCGTCGGCAGTTGTACCAACCGGCAAGTCAAACACGCACCGATATCGCAGCGGCTTTTCTGAAGCACCTGAGCGTCATGGACCAGGTGAAGGCGTTGGTCCCTCAGCCCATGGGAAAGCATATGCCTGACTTGGTTGACGCTCTATGGTCTTATCAGGTGTGGCTGCAAAAACAAGTTCAAAGTGCAGACCAAGCGACGATCGAACAGGCGAGGGCAAATCATGAAAGCTGGTTTGAGCGGATACAGTCATCTCAACGCGATAATCGCGATACAGAAACATTAGATTTGCCCGAACCGCTCGGCCACCTATGTGATGTCTGGAGGGGCCTGTGCCAAGAGAGTTGATCCATCGTCGAATTCTTCAGGTCTGTCTGTTACTCACGGTCGCTTTATTGTTCAGTCGAGTGCCGCAATGGGAGCACGGGTCTTGGATTCTGATCTCTGTGGGGGCCATCATTGGCCCGTTTTCGCCGTTACTGACTTTCCGCAAGTCGATGCTGCGGGCGCTTGGCACAACAGCGGGACTCTTCCTATCGGCGATTTTGATTGCTCTTTTTAGCCACCTGCCATGGAGCATTCCGCTGTTAGGCGTTTTACTGGCTTACGGCATCGCGTTTACCTCACAGCAAGACTACCGCTATTTCATCATGATTGTGACGGTGGCCATTGCTTTGAATTTCGCCGATATGTATGTGCCATTCACGCCGTTTGAACCATTGTCTTTTTTCGCATCACGGGCGATGGGAGTTTTTATCGGCATCGCCATTTATGTGACGTTGGAGTGGCTTCTGTTCGGTCGCAAAGAGCAACGGCGTTGGGCGCAAGCGACCAATACGGTTTTTGAGAAAAAACTAGTGGCAATGCTTGATCAGTTGACGGATCTTGACGCGGCTCGGCCCTGTCAGCATCAGGCTTTACTGAGTTCGCTTGTGCAGGCGCAGACGGAGCACGCGGAATCGCTTGGTGGTTTAACAGACACCACAGAAATCGATGCGACAACCAAGCAAGCCAAGCGGCTACAGCGGATCGGGAGACGCCTGCAAATGTCTTGTTACCGGCAATTGGCAGCCAGCGCGTTTCAACCCCATCTCATCTCCATCAACTGGGGGGTGAGGCGGGGACGGTTGCAAACGCTGTTGCGGCCATAGATTGACGTGTGATGGGTACAAAAACGATATCATCTATGCCTTGTTTAGCTGTGTCATGATTATCTTCGCATCACTTACTAATTGACGGTCTTTGAAGTGATTGCCGATTAACTGTAAACCCAGTGGCATACCCTGTTCATCGGTTGCCACGGGCAAACTCAGTGAAGGGTGACCTAGTAGCGTCCAAGGTGCCGCCAATATCGGATTGCCGGTGGCGCCTAATCCTGACGGCGCTGGACCTAGGGCGGCCGGGGTGACGAGGTAGTCAATAGATTTGAACAGCTCGTTGATCTCTGCTCGCACCGGACGCACGCTTTCGATGGCGGCTAGATACTCTTTTTCTTCGATACCTAGACTCTCCTCGTACGCTTTACAAGTCTCCGACTTGAGGTGTGATGGATACTGTTTGTAGAGATCGGCAAAAGCGTGTTTGAGCTCATAGAGGTTGATAACGGTGCGGCATTTCAACGCGTGGTCAAAAGCGCTAGACAGCTTGACTTTAGTCACCGAAACACCTGAACCATCGGACTGCTCCAATGATTCAGTGACACGGTCCAGCATGTGGCACATGCTCGGTTCGATCGATTGAATGGCATCAAAGTCCAAGCAGGCAACACGCAAAGGACGATGTGTCGCCTCCGGTTGGGCGAGGGCGGTGATCCCTTGAAGGATTAAATCTAAATCCGGAAGTGTTCGGCTCATGAATCCGAGCGTATCCAGGCTCGGTGATTGGCTGAGTACCCCTTGGCGATCCAGCAGTCCGTAGGTGGTTTTAAGACCGAATACCCCACAAAACGAAGCCGGCCTGATGACCGAGCCAGCCGTTTGTGTGCCGATACTCAATGGCAGTAGACCAGCCGCAACCGAGGCCGCGGAGCCAGCAGAAGAACCACCAGGCGTGTGCGACAGGTTGTTTGGGTTGTGGGTTTTTGACGGGGCGAAGAAGGCCAGTTCTGTCGATACGGTTTTTGCGGCAATCAGGGCGCCGGCTTGGCGTAATTTATAGATAACGTCGGCATCAACGGTCGCTTCGTAGCCAATCGGTGCTTGAGAGCCAAAGCCTGTCGGCATGCCGGCTACATCAATGATGTCTTTCACGCCAATGGGCACACCGTACAGAGGCAAGCCAGATTTGGTTTTGAAATCGCTGTCTAGTTGTTGCGCTTGCTCAAGCAGGTTCTCTTTATTCAGGTGCTCAATGCTTTGAAGCGCATCATCTTCTTTTTCAACGCGAGCAATCAAGGCCTGGGCAATATCAACACACGATATGGCGTTTTGACGCAAAGCCTGAACCAGTTCGCCAGCGGTTTGAGGAGTCGTGTCTGTCATTGTTAATTTCCAAAAAGTTGTTCGGGTAACCATAACGCGAGCTGTGGGAACATAATGACCAAGAGCAAAGCGACCACTTGAAGACCCACAAACTGAAACATGCCGCTATAGATTTGAACCAGAGACCATTCAGGAACAACGGCTTTTAAATAATAGGCTGCCATCGCGACCGGTGGAGACAAAAACGCGGTTTGCAAATTGACGGCGACGAGCGTGGCTACCCACAACAAATCCAGTCCAGCGTCGGTGATGACGGGTAGAAAGATCGGTAAAAAGATGAAGATAATAGGTGCCCATTCGAGTGGCCAACCCAACAGAAAAATAATGGCCATCAGGGCAAACAATACGCCGTTTGGACTGAGATCTAGCGCCACGAGCGTGTCCGCAATCAAGGGGCCTGTACCGAGCCGGTTGAAAACCGCACCATACATGTTGGAGGCGACTAGCAACAGCATGATCATGCTCGTGACCAATACGCTCTTGAAAAGCGCAATGCGTAGATTTTTACTTTTGAGACGGCCATAGGCCAATGCCAAAATCAACGCACCTGCTGCACCCATACCGGCGCCTTCGGTTGGGGTGGCAATGCCACCCAAAATGGATCCCAACGAGGCTGCGATGAGCGCCAAAAGCGGAAACATACCGACCGCAAACTCACGAAACGCGGCTTTGTAATCGGTGGGGTGTTGTGACTTTGGTAAGGCAGGTCCTAAGGAAGGATTCAAGTAACTGCGAATCATGACATAGGCGGTAAATAGCCCTGAGATCAATAGCCCTGGGATGATGGTGGCGGCAAACAACTTGGCGATAGAGACGCCCATCACTGGCCCTAGCACCACCAACAAGATAGAGGGTGGGATCAGTACACCCAGTGTGCCGCCTGCCGTAATGGCGCCGGCTGATAGGGCAGGGTCATATTTAGACTCTCGCATCACTGGACCCGCGAGCATGCCGATGAGCGTGACAGAGGCGCCGATGATGCCTGTGGCCGTTGCAAAAATGGTCGAAGTAAACAAGACGCCCAAATACAGTGCCCCGTTGACTCTAGCCAAAATATATTGAAATCCCTTAAACAAGCGTTCCATCATGCCCGCTTGCTCAAGCACATATCCCATAAAGACAAATAGGGGAACGGCAGCGAGCGTTTCCTCATTCATGACCCCCCACGCTTGGAAAACCATCAGGTTAAAGACCATGTCGCCCAAACCGAGATAGCCGAAAATAATGGTCAAGCAGATCAAAGTGAAGGCAATCGGAAAGCCGATGAAGATGCCACTGAGTAGACAAATAAGCAGGATAATGCCCAGAATTTCATTGAACGTCATTTCGCTCCCCTCGCATAAAAGGCACCGAGACGTTTAATGATTTCTGCGAAGCCTTGCAGTATCAGTAACGCGGCAGTCAAAGGAATGATTGCGCGATAGGGCCAAATAATCGGACGCCAGGGGCTTAAGGCACCGTGTTCGTTGGTCGCAAATGAGTGGATGGTTTTTTCTAGGCCAACCCAAAAGAATAGGGCGATGCCCGGAATGAATAGGAAGAGATAAAAAATAATATCTATCTTTGCTTTCGTGGCTTCGCTGAATTTGCTAAAAAAGATGTCTGTGCGGATATGGCCGCCATAGCGCAAGGTGGCCGCCGAGCCGATCATGAATACCGTGCCGTAGATCATGTAGCTAACGTCATAAGCCCAGATCGACGGGGAATTAAGTGCGCTACGTAAAAATATTTCGGTGAGAATCACGCCCACCAATATGAGTATTAAGAAAGACACCAACTGCCCGGTTATTTCTGACAAACGATCGACCGCATTTGCAAAATGAGCCATTGGTTTGGGTAGGCTGTCTTCAAGATGAACCGGTGTACCAAAATCACCGATCATCTCGTCTTTGTACTGAAGGCTTTCCGCCTCGATGGGCGTGTCTTCCTGATTAAGATTCGTCATGATGATTCCGAGCCGGGCGCCCCGAGGAGCGCCCGTGTAGATGGACGTTGAGAGCTGTGCTTAAGTCGGAATTAGTTCTGGCCGAACTTTTCCAAGGCAATGTCTAGCGGCGGATTGATCCGTGCCTTTAGCCCGACGGCTCGGGTCGCAAACGCTTTTTCCGAAGCCAGTACTTTGGCGAAGAAAGGATCTTCCTCGGCGTAGCCGTTCAGGACTCTTTCCCACGAATCGAGTTGTGCGCGCAACACCGCAGGCGGTGTTTCGGCCACGGTTACACCCATGCTCTCTTCCATTTCTTTGAGCGCGATACTGTTGTTTTCGAGATAGCGCCAATAGAAGTCGGCCGATTCGGCCATGACAGCGTTAGTGACGATTGACTTTAAGTCATCGGGTAAGGCATCCCACTTTGCTTGGTTGATGTAGAGGTTAAGTACCAAGCCGATTTGCAAATAGCTCGGCATCATGTAGACCTTGCGGATATCAGGCAGACCCAACGTCATGTCGGCTTTAGGACCGAAGTATTCCGCGGCCTCAATCACGCCACGCTCAAGCGCGGGTACAACCTCGGAACCCGGCACAGTAACTACAGCGGCACCCATGTCTTTCATCACGTCCACCGGCAAACCGGGTACGCGGTACTTGATGCCTTCGATGTCAGCGAGGCTTTCAATAGGTTCCTCAAACCAACCGAACGGTTGGGCGAGCGCTGGGCTCATTGGAAATGCAACCACGTCTTCAAAGTCAAGAATGTCGTTGATGTACTCTCTAAAAAGTTCATTGCCGCCGCCATATTGCATCCAAGCCATGAGTGTGATGGAATCCATGCCGAAGGCTGGAGACGAAGCAAATAAGCTACCAGCCGGGTGGCGTCCGACGAGATAGTCACCATCACCGCCACCAGCATCCAAGATGCCATCGTTGACCGCATCAATCACGTCAAACGCGGGTACAAAGGCGCCGCCTGGGCTGACCGCTATCTCAAGGCGCCCACCGCTCATGAGTTTGATTTTTTCGGCCAGTTCAACATAGGACATATGTAACTCGTCGCCAGAGGCGTACGCCGTCTGCAGTGTCCACTTGGTTTGGGCCATTGCGCTTGAAAAAACGCAGGTCGTTGTCAGAACAAACATGCCAAGCGTGCGTGCCATGTTGGATCCGATGGTTTGATACGTATTAGCTAATTTCATTGACGCTCACCTCACGAAGATTAGAGAAACACGGATCTCATGTGGACCCGGCATCGTCTAACAAGCAAGAACCTTGCCAGCTTTTTCGTGTTGATCATCAATGATGAAAAAGTCAGTGTTTTTGGGGGATGTGGGTGTCGTTGTGCGAAAAATGAGGGTTATGCCGGGGTTCGCCGCGGTTGCCCTGAAAAGGCGCACCATCGCCTTTTCAGGGCATGTGTGCATCGCATTGGCGACCGCTAAGCGCCATTACAGTGAACGCGCTGAAGGGTCTCTGAAAAGTCTTCAGCAAGTGACTATCGACTGGTTTGTCTTTTAATTTTCATCCGAAAGGTGGCGACCCATTTCCTTCAAGATTTCGGTCGTGTGCTCGCCTAGCTTGGGTGCTGGGCGACGGAATTGACCCGGTGTGTGGCTTAAGCGTGGGACGATGTTGTGCATGGGCACTTGGCCGAGAGACTCATCGGGCAGGTTGACAATGGCTTCACGACCCACGACGTAAGGGTGGTCCATGAGTTCAGCCACCGAATAGACCGGACCTGCCGTGACCCCAGCTTGTTCGAAGATAGCGAGGTTTTCTGCTTGCGTTCGAGCACCGACAAACTCAGCAATGATCTCGTCAAGAGCGGTGCGATTCTTCACCCGCGCGTCGTTGTCGATGAACCGCGGGTCTTGCTTGAGTTCTGGGCGTCCAATCGCGTCCAGGATCTGCATGGCCATGGCTTGCATCGAGCCTGACATTGAAATGTAGTACTCGTCTTGGCAGCGATACAGGTTGCGAGGGGCCGTGTGCGACGATTGATTGCCTGCCCGCATACTGACCGTACCCGTGGCTTGGAATTTGGCGGCTTCCGAAGAAATGACAGAAAAAATAGGTTCGAACAATGACAGGTCAATGACTTGGCCTTGGCCTGTTTTTTCAGCGACACGTAGTGCTGTTAATACGCCAGCCGCCCCATAGACACCGGCAATCATGTCGGCTAGGGCTAGTGGTGGTAGGGCAGGAGGCTTGTCGGCAAAACCATTGAGATGGGCAAAGCCCGACATGGCCTCAACCAAGGTGCCAAAGCCGGGTTTGTCTCGGTAGGGACCTGTTTGTCCCCAACCTGAGACCCGCACCACGAGCAACGCCGGATTAATGGCCAATAGCGTCTCGGGCGACAGCCCCATTTTTTCAAGGCCGCCCGGTACGAAGTTTTCAATCAATACTTGAGCGGTCGCAACCAAGGCTTTGAAATCGTTAAGGCCTGTTTCGGTCTTTAAGTCTAGAACCATCGAGCGCTTGTTACGCCCGTAGACTTTCCAGTAGATATCGTGGCCTTGCTCTCGCCAGTTTCTGAGGTCGTCACCGACGCCTGGACGTTCGACTTTGATGACATCAGCACCAAAGTCCGCCAAATAGACTGAAAGCATGTTGCCTGCAACCAAACGCGACATATCGATCACGCGCACGTCGTGCAAGGGTCCCGTTTTGCTGTCATCAAAGTCTTTCAAGCGATTCCTCTCTCATTTAGTAAATTTCGACAAGAAGTGGCTAAGGCCAAAGGCCAATAGACCCACAAGGCGAGGCCACGTAGTAAAAACACATTTGGCTCGAAATATCCGGGCAGCCACGCGCTGAGATTAGCGCAACAAATGACTTGATGGAGGTGTTATGGACGAGAACGAAAACTACAAGGCCGGCTTGGCAGTAAGAAAGAAAGTGCTCGGTGATGCGCACGTTGAGCGGTCGATTAACAACGTCGATGAATTCACGCAACCGCTGCAACAGTTTTTGGTGGAGCACGCGTGGGGCGCCGTTTGGGTGCGCGACGGTCTGAGTCACCAGGAGCGAAGCCTCATCAATCTGGCTATGCTGACAGCACTTAATCGACCCCACGAGTTGAAGTTGCACATTCGCGGTGCGATCAACAATGGCGTGACCCGTGAACAGATCCGTGAGGTGTTTTTGCAGACCGCGGTATATTGCGGGGCACCCGCAGCGATTGATTCATTCCGGACGGCTCAACAGGCCTTTGCCGATATTGAAAAAGAACAATCCGACGGTGCGGATAAATAATGAACTAAATAACGAACCAAGGATAAAGAGCAACCGATGGCTTTGGGCGCAACGATCTACAAAACGGAAATCAATGTTGCGGATACCGACCGCCATTACTACGGCAGTCACTCTTTAACGGTTGCTCGTCATCCTTCTGAGAAGACCGAGCGCATGATGGTTCGCCTGATTGCGTTTGCTCAGAATGCCCATGAGTATTTGGCCTTTACCAAAGGTATCAGCACGAGTGATGAGCCCGATATTTGGCTCAAAGACTTGACTGGCGCGGTTCAACAGTGGATTGAAATTGGCCAACCGACCGAAACCCGATTATTGAAAGCCTGCGGACGTGCCGAGAAAGTCATGGTGTATTGCCATAACGGCCACGCCAGTCGCCTTTGGTGGGATGCGGCGGCTGTTAAGTTAGCGCGGGTGAACAATCTGAAGGTGGTGTGCTTGCCTATGGAGGGCATCTGCGAACTTGCTGCTGACGTCCAGCGCAATATGACGCTACACGTGAACATACAAGAACAGGAGCTGTTTATTGCCAACGACCAGCGTCAGGTAAGCTTGACGCCTGCTGTTTGGCGTGACTTCGGTGACTAATTGACTTGTGGTTGGTTCGCGGGAGCCGTTTTAAGCCAGAGCTCGTGGCGCCAAATACGAATCATGCTGATGGCACCGAGCAAGCCCACCACGGAATAGAGGGTAATCGTCACGCCAAACCCGAGGTGTTCGATCAACGGTCCGGAGAGCATCAGACCGAGCGGCAGGCCCAAGATGGCTAAGATACGAATACCCATGACCCGACCGCGATAGGCCGGCTCTGTCGACTGCAGCATCACTGCAACCAGGGGCGTGACACAAAGGCTTTGCGAAAAACCCATCAGCGTGAGTAATCCAATACCGATCAGACTGACTTCGTTGAACGCAAAGACGATACCCAAACAGAACCAGATAATCGCACTCATGATCATGAGTCGGCCAGATCCCATCGCGATGCGATTGCTGCTCACAACCAGGGAGCCCAGCAGGGAGCCAAAGGCATAAGACGCGCCCAACCAGCCGAGCATGGCTTGCGGGGCTTCATAAACGTTATTCGCAACAAAAGGCAATAAGCCAACGCCGATCGGGTAGGCGAAGACATTAATCCAAAACGCCAAGCCAGCGGTGCCAACCAATTCGGGTTTATTGCGGACATAACGAAAGCCATGCCCCAGATCGGCCAGGGGTGAGGAGGGTGTACGTTTGGCGAGTAATTGTCGGTCCGCGCCCGCCACCCCAAAGGACAAGGCCAAACAAATGACATAAAGCGTTGTGATCATCACGTAGGCCACGACCAGACCGTAGGCGGCAAATAAACCCACGCCCGCCAATGCACCGACCATGCGAGCCGAATCAACAGTGATTCTTGAAATGCCAAGGGCGCCAACAAGCTGGTTTGAGGGCAGTGCCTGTCCAATCAGTGCAAAGCGAATGGTCAGATCGCAGGGGCGCAGTACCCCGATCACAATAGCCAAGGAAATCACCAGCAGTGGGGTCAGTGCATCGGCTGCTGCCAGGGTCAACAACACCAGCGAGATCAGCACAAACACCATACGCATCACCAGAAAGAGTGTTTTGTAGCCCCATCGATCACCCAGGACGCCAATAAATGGCGAAACAGTTGCGCCAACAAACTGAAGCGATCCGTAGACCACCAATAAAAATACCGAGCCGGATTCGACCAGCACGAACCAGCCCAAAATCAAAACTTCCATTTCAAACGCCCAAGAGGCAACCAAATCGGCCGGCCATTGGTATCGGTAGCTGCGAACAGAAAAGGGCGCTAGGACGGAACGTTTCATCGCATGGTTGTCTGGAGTGGTTGCTTGACGGGTGTCTTGTTTGGTGTCGGTGATCAAGCGAAGCGCTAGAGGAGCGACGGCGGCTTAGCATACCAAATCGACCGCCTCAGTCGGCGGCTTATGCAATTATTGGTCGCAAGCATTTGCCGCCGTGTGAAAC
>Ga0102945_1000258_pt1 | contig 16267 bp, 12 predicted proteins | sample SalPonred_H2O_MG_FD_78207 | JGI IMG/M metagenome (GOLD analysis project Ga0102945, IMG submission 78207) | Salt pond water microbial communities from South San Francisco under conditions of wetland restoration - Salt Pond MetaG R2_restored_H2O_MG ...
CAGCCAGGCGGCGAGCACCAACAAGACTGCGCCCAAGCCTGTTCGAAATCCACCTTCCATCATCATCAGTGGCACAGAAGTGCAGGCCATGAAGCCCACGCCGTAGAAGTTTGCCCAACGTTTGCCCGCTTTCACAGCGGATTGATACATGGGGAAAAAGACCGAAAACAGTGCCATGACAATAAAGAACAGGGCCCATGGTCGCGTGAAAAACAACGTCAAATCGTCGCTTGTGGATATCGAGCGGGACAAATTCAATTCAGCGAGAGGACCCAAGACCACACCAAGAACCATGGGTGTGAGAGGAAAACCATTCTTGACCATCACGAATCCAAGCACCCCAAATACGAGTAGGGTCCAAATATCAAAGGTTGTGTTGTTGAGGGTGAAGACACCGATCGCGCAATACAGCAGAATGACGACGCCAAGAATATAGAGCGGGATGCGAGTTACCAATAAAAATACACGCAGGGCGCCTGAGGTCATGGCCAAAGTCATGAAATTGGCCAAGAAATAAGCCACCATGATGCCGTACGCCAAGATAGGTTGTGTGGTGATGAAAGTGGGGCTAGGCGCAATGTTGTGAATGGTTAGTGCACCAAGCATCACGGCGGTGACGGCGTCGCCTGGGATGCCTAACGCCATCATCATGATCAACGCGCCACCGGCGGTTGCATTATTTGAAGCTTCCGAAGAAATCAGGCCTTGTGGCGTGCCTGTGCCGAAGGCCTCCGGCGTCTTGGATGCCTTCTTGGTTTGGTCGTACGCCAAGATGTTGGAAATCGAGCTGCCGGCCGCGGGTAGTAAACCGATAAATAGCCCGATCAAAGCCGAACGCAAAACCGTGAACCAATTCAATATATTCAAGGCGATCGATTGGCGGTGTTCCATTTTGACTGCTTTGTGGTGGCCTTCGATCATCGGCTTTTTGGCCGTTGCCGTATCACTCATGTCATTTAACAGTTGACTGAAAGCAAACAAACCGATGAGGACGGGTAAAAAGGAAAAGCCCGCACCCATGACGTCAAAGTCGAAGGTGAACCGGGCAGCCCCGTTGATATGATCCTCACCGACACTGGCAACCAATAGACCGAAAACACCAGCAATCAGACCCTTTATCAATGCGCCTTCAGAGAGACTGGCGGCAATGGTCAGGGCAAAACAAACCAGCATGAAATAGTCCCAGGGGCCGAATTCCAGACCGATGGCTGCCAATGTCGGCGCCAAGAAAACGAGCACGACTGCTGAGATGATGCCCCCAAAAAAAGAAGCCCATAAGCCCAGTCCAAGCGCTAGACCGGGACGGCCTTTACGCGACATGGGAAAGCCATCAAAGGTGGTGGCGATGGCAGAAGGGGTGCCGGGGATCCCGATCAGGATGGAGGCGAACATACCACCCGTGAGGCCGCCGACGTAGACCCCGAGCATGGTGGAGAGGCCCTCGATGGGACTCATGCCAAAGGTAAATGGCAGTGCCAAGACAACGGCCATGGTGATGGTGAAACCGGGAATGGAACCCGCTATCAAGCCGGCGAGGACGCCTAGCGCCATCAGCATTAAGTTATTGAGCGCGAAGACGGCTTCGAAGGCGTTAAGTAGATTCTCAAAGATCATGGCTTTTGCTCAATTAGCTAAACAATTCGCCGGACGGCAAAACCACACGCAGCGCGAAGGTAAAGATGGACCACATGCCACCGACGGCTAAGACGGCCACAGTCCCGTGCAACATCAAGCGCCTTGGTGTAAGCCCACCGATGATGCTTTGCGTCACGAAAACGAAGAGGATGCCCGCCAAAAGCATGCCCAAGTAAGGCAAAGCCAGTAAAAAAATCAAAAACATCACAAAACAAATCATTGCGTTTTGATAGGTGCGTAACCAACGCGACCAAGAAAAGGGTTCACCATCAGGGCGAGCGAGCGTGACTGAGCGAAAGAGATAGATCAAGCTTAAAACGGTCAATAAAATCAATACAAAGCGTGGCCAGACTTCCGAGCCCATCTCAGAAAAGGGCACCTCGCGGATGTCAAAGGTCTGCCAAAAGAAGACCCCACACAAGATAAGCAGCAACAAAGCAGTTATTGCGTCACGGTTTAAGCGTTTCATCGGTTCTACTCAAAAAGATGGGCTAGATGGTTTGAATCGATTTGGTCAGCTGAAAATAAAATCAGGCCATTGGGGCGCCGCCCGACAGGCCTGATTGAACATTGCAATTTCCCAATCTGGGCGCGCATCATACCGCGCCCGGACGTCCTGTGCAGACGCCGATCGGTTTACTTCTTAAACATGCCAATTTTTATCGCCAAACGCTCGTGTTCAGCGTAGGTTTGTGACAAGAACATCCCGTAATCTTTGCTGCCCTTGTACATAACCATAGAGCCTTTTTGTTCGATTGAACTGACTAGCGCCGGGTCTTGTGCTGCCTTGGCAAAAGCCTCTTCCCAGAATGCCACGTATTCAGCCGGGGTCTCTTTGGGTAGGGCCACGCCTCGTGCCAAGCCGTAAAGCACATTCACGCCTTGCTCTTGGAGAGTGGGCACGTCCGCGATCAGCGGATCGCGCTTTTCTGTGGCAATACCCAAGGCGTTCAATGAGCCCTCTTCAATGTATTTCTTGGCTGTCAGCACGTTGGTCTCACCCATCATGACATTGCCTGCGAGTAGCGCTGTGTTGCGCTCGCGGGTACCGTCATAAGAGACATAGCGAAATTCGGTGTCCGTGGCATCTTCAATCAACAAGAAAATGAAATGGCTGGTCGAGCCAAGGGTGACGCCAACGGTCACCGATTTGGGTTCTTTTTCGGACATCTCAAGCATGCTTGCGAGGTCGCTAAAAGGCGCTTTGGTCGACCCACCGACAATTGATGGGGTGTAGCTGACCAAAGAAACCGGTTGAAAGGCGTCGTAGGTAAATTTGGCTCGGCCCGTTAAAAAACTGGTGATGGCACTCTCATGCAGGGCGATCAGCATGCAACCATCTGGCTTGGCGTCTTTGACCTGCGTCGTGCCACGAATACCGCCTTGGCCGCTAACGTTAACCACCTGTAGTTGCGGTTCAATACCAGTTTTATTAATCGTGTCCACATACGTGCGGAAAACGATGTCAGTGTCCCCACCGGCACCCCAAGGAACAATCAACTGCGCCGTGGAACACTCGGGAGCGGCTGCCGTAGCGGTGGTGCCAAATAAAGCGGCTGTGGCCATGGCGGCGGCAGCAGCCATGAAACGAGTTTTAGACATAAGGGCTCCTTGGGAGTATTGTTTTAAAGTGAACTAAAGGCATCGCCGGCATCGCCAAAATCGAAAAAGCTTAGACGTTTCGAGCTCGACGACTCGACGCATTTGGTGAAGCAAGTTTCGTGCCATTGGTTAGTTGGCGGTATTTTTCGAGCGAATGCACAACCATGTCACGCAGCCATTGTCCTTTGCCAAGGATCTTTTATCAAGAGCGCCAACTCGGGGCATACCCGGGTCTTGCTGCACTGTTTGTGTGCCAATAATGAGGCCACGCTGGTGCTGTGCGGTGGCCACGCCCTCACGTATTATGTCTCCTATCAACGATTAACCAACAGACAGGATGAATCATGAACCAAAGCAAAGGCAGCGCCACCGAAGCGGGTCACGTCAACGACACTCGAGTGGCAATCGCTGGGCTTGGTGCCATCGGCCGCTCGTTGGCAACCTCCCTGGCTGCCGGTGCCGTGCCAGGCATGCGTTTGGTGGCTGTGTCGGCTAAAAATCACGACAAAGCCAGCAGTTTTGTGGCCACGCTAGCGCACCCCGTACCGGTGCTCACCATTGACGCCCTTGAGTCCGTGGCGGATATCGTGATTGAGTGCGCGCCCGCGGCTTTGCTGTCCGATATCGTGACCCCGTTTTTGAAGGCAGGTAAGCGCGCCGTGATTTTGTCGGTCGGTGCTTTGTTGACCAATGATCACTTGAAGACGGTCGCGGCTGAGCATGGTGGCACCATCATCGTTCCAACAGGGGCTTTGCTTGGTTTGGATGCGGTGATTGCAGCGGCTGAAGGCACGATACATCAGGTCAAGATGGTGACACGTAAGCCGCCTGAGGGACTGAAAGGCGCGCCACACTTGATTGAGAACAATATTGATGTTGATGGACTGACGTCACCACTGAAAGTCTTTGAAGGCAACGCCCGCGATGCCGCCAAAGGTTTTCCGGCGAACTTAAATGTCGTGGTCGCCTTGGCGCTGGCCGGCGTCGGCCCCGAAAAAACCCTGTTGGAAATCTGGGCGGACCCATCGGTGACACGTAACACCCACAGCATCGAGCTCGATTCGGATGCCGCGCGTTTGACGATGACCATTGAAAACATTCCCTCGGATAATCCTAAAACTGGACGTATCGTGGCGCCGAGCGTGGTGGCGCTGTTAAGAAAGATGGGCGCCAGTTTGCGGGTGGGGACTTAAACGGTACCGTCACCCGAAGAGAACGGGATCCGCGATGTTTTGCGGCTCTCGTTTTGCGGTTCTCTTAGGCGATAGAATAAGCGCAACGGGTGTCACGGCAAACGTCTTGTGTGAGCATTTTGCGAACAGCCGGTTAGCGCACGCCGATCGGACACCACAGGGCGTCAATCCATTTCACAGACAGAGGCGACATGACATTTCAACTGACAGCAGCCCAGCTGGATCTCCAGCAACGAACACGCGAGTTCATCGCACAAAAAGTCATCCCACTTGAGTCTGACCCACGCCACGGTGCACACGGTCCGAATGAATCCTTACGTGACGAGTTGGTTGCACTCGCCAAAGCTGAGGGGCTACTCACGCCGCATGCCTCCAAAGAAATGGGGGGCTTGGGACTGAGCCATGTTGATAAGGCCATCGTTTTTGAAGAGGCGGGCTATTCGCGTTTGGGGCCAACCGCGTTGAATATTCACGCGCCTGACGAGGGCAACATCCACTTGATGGAGATGGTCGCCAATGAGGAACACAAGGCGCGCTGGTTACGCCCTCAGGTCGAGGGCAAGATTCGATCGTGTTTCGCGATGACAGAACCTGCGCCCGGCGCCGGCGCGGATCCTTCAATGCTGCAAACCACAGCGGTTCGTGATGGTGACGACTACATAATCAATGGTCGCAAGTGGTACACAACGGGCGCGTATGGCGCGACCTACGTCATCATCATGGCCAAACTAGAAGATGGTTCGGCTACCATGTTTTTGTCGGATATGGATCAGCCCGGCATTGAGCTGGTGAGGCAAATGGATGCCATGGACAATTGCTTTACCGGTGGCCATGCCGTGATTGATTTCAAAGATCTACGCGTACCGGCCTCGCAAGTGCTCGGTGAATTGGGTAAAGGTTTTCGTTATGCACAAGTCCGGCTGGCGCCTGCGCGCTTGACGCACTGCATGCGCTGGTTGGGTCAGGCCCGCCGCGCGCATGACGTGGCAACCGAATACGCGCGCACCCGTGAAGCCTTTGGTCGCGTGTTGGGTAAACACGAGGGCGTGGGCTTCATGTTGGCCGATAACGACATGGACTTGCAGACGTCACGGCTACACATCTTGCACACGGCTTGGGTACTGGATCAGGGTGAAACTGGGAATTTTGAGTCCAGTCGGGCCAAGGTGGTTTGTTCCGAAGCCCAATGGCGAGTGGTTGACCGTTGCGTGCAAATCCTCGGCGGGCAGGGCGTGACCGCAGATACCCCTGTCATGCGTATCTTTATGGATATGCGCTCGTTTCGTATTTACGATGGTCCAAGTGAAGTGCACCGTTGGAGCATGGCCAGAAAAATTCTGAATGGTGCGGGAGCTCAATCATGAAGGAATCTATTTTTGACACATTCCGTTTAGACGGTAAGGTAGCACTCGTGACGGGTGCCTCTAGCGGCCTTGGTCTGCATTTTGCGACGGTGTTGGCGGCGGCTGGGGCGCACGTGATCGTGGCGGCCCGACGCCAGCAAGCCTTAGAGACGCTTTGCCATGACATTAGTGAGCAAGGCGGTAAAGCGAGTCCCGTGCTCCTAGATGTCACCGATCCTCAAAGCGTGCAAGCTTGTTTTGAGAATTGTGAACGCCTAGCGGGCGTGCCTGATGTCATTGTCAACAATGCCGGTACAACAGTTAGCAAACCGGCGATAGAGCAAACCGAGCAAGACTGGGACCAAGTGATAGACGCGAACTTGAAAGGCTGCTGGCAAGTTGGTTCACAAGCCGCGCGTGCGCTGATTGCGGCACAAAAACCAGGCAGCGTAATCAACATCGCATCGATTTTGGGTCAACGCGTGGCCGCGAGTGTCGGGCCTTATGCGATTTCCAAGGCGGGCGTGATTCAGGCCACAAAAGTGATGGCGCTAGAGTGGGCGCGTTACCAGATCCGTGCCAATGCCTTGCTACCCGGCTATGTGCGCACGCCTATTAATGCGGATTTCTTGGATAGTCCAGCAGGTGAAAAATTGCGTTTGCGGATCCCTTCGCGCCGATTCAATGAATTGTCTGATTTGACAGGACCTTTGTTACTCTTAGCGTCTGATGCAGGAAGTGCCATGTCGGGCGCAAGCTTGGCCGTCGATGGCGCGCATTTGGTGAGCGGTTTATGAGTTCATCGGAGGCGACTCCTAGCGGACTAGACGGGCAGGCTTGGCACCGGCTCGGGCAATTTCTGTGTGATTCAGGGGTGACGGATCAAACCGCGATTACGCCGACGCTATTGACAGGTGGACAATCAAATCCGACCTATCGTCTGAGTGTGGGTAAGAATGAGTTGGTTTTGAGGAAGAAGCCGGGAGGTGATCTTTTGCCCTCAGCCCACGCGGTCGACAGAGAATATCGAGTCATGAAAGCGTTGGCGGACAGTGAGGTGCCTGTGCCTGAGATGTTGCTGTATTGCGATGACTCAACGGTGATCGGGACGCCCTTTTATGTGATGCGATTTCTTCAAGGTCGGGTTTTATTCGATCAAACCATTCCCCAAGCGAGCGCTGAAGATCGTCGGGCGATCTATCAGGATATCAACCGCGTGATTGCCGCGTTGCATCAGATCGATCCGGTCGCCGTGGGTTTGGCGGATTACGGTCGAGCCGGCAATTACTTTGGGCGACAGATCAATCGCTGGAGTCGGCAATATCAAGAAAACCATACCGAGCGCTTAGAGGCACTAGAAAAGCTGATTGATTGGCTGCCGGGGCGCATTCCAGACGGTGACGAAGTGTCTATCGTGCATGGTGACTTTCGGTTAGACAACGTCATGCTGCACCCAACCGAGCCACGTGCGATTGCTGTGCTCGATTGGGAACTGTCGACTTTGGGTCACCCGCTGGCTGACTTTTCTTACCATTGCATGAGCTGGCACATCCCACCGAGTTTGTGGCGAGGTATCGGTGGGTTAGATTTGGCGTCATTGGGTATCCCTAGCGAGGCCGAACATCTCGATCAATATGTCAAAGCCACGGGTTTGACTCAAGCGCAAGAACATTGGGACTTTTATTTGGCCTATAACTTTTTTAGGATGTCCTCTATCCTGTATGGCATTGGTCAACGGGCACGGCAGGGAACGGCCGCGGCAGCCGATGCCTTAGAAACAGCCGCAAAAGCAGGTCCTTTGGCTGACTTGGGCTGGCATTACGCCCAAAGGTACGAACAACGGTGATGACTCGATAAGGGAGACACAGATGCAAGATCTAGCCCCACACGCGGCCAATTTTGTGCCTTTGTCTCCTATCAGTTTTTTGGAACGCGCGGCATTGGTGTACCCAGATCGACCCTCAGTGATCCATGGCGAGCGTCGCTTCACATGGCGTGAAACCGCCGATCGTTGCAGACAACTCGCGAGTGCAATAAATCGTCAAAGTTTGGGTAAAGGTGATGTGGTGGCGATCATCGCGCCCAACGTGCCTGCGCTCTATGAGTGCCACTTTGGGGTGCCCATGTCAGGGGCGACGTTATTGACTCTGAATACGCGCTTGGATGTAGACACCACGGCCTACATTTTGGCGCACGCCAACGTCAAGCTGTTGTTCTGTGATCCGGAATTTGCCTCCTTGATCAGCGCGGTTCAAGCGGAGCTGCCTGAACCGGTGACGGTTATAGATGTGGCAGACCCGCTGTTTACAGGCGACGTCAATCCGATTGGAGCGTGTGACTACGAGACCTTTCTGACGCTCTCCGACCCTGAGTTTGAGCCTATTTGGCCTTCGGACGAATGGGACACCATCAGCTTAAATTACACCTCAGGCACGACGGGTCGTCCCAAGGGTGCTTTGTATTCTCATCGCGCCACATACCTGAATGCCATGAGTAACATGACCTCCACTGGGTTGCGTCCGCTCACGACCTACCTGTGGACGTTGCCGATGTTTCATTGCAACGGCTGGTGTTTCCCATGGACCATGGCGTTGATGGCCGGCACCAATGTCTGTTTGCGTCGCGTGGAGCCCAAGGCCGTGTTTGATGCCATCAAAACCCATCGTGTCGATTATTTTTGTGCGGCACCGGTGGTTCTGACGATGCTTGCGAATGCGCCAATGCAAGATCGCTTTAAGCCTGACTGGAAGGTAGAGGTGGTCACTGGTGGCTCAGCGCCACCAGCGGCTTTGATTGCTGCGATGGCTGAGTTGAGTATTGAAGTCTGTCACCAATATGGACTGACAGAAACGCTAGGACCTTCGGTGATTTGTGCCTGGCATCCTGAATGGAATGAAGCATCGCTGCAAGCGCAAGCGGACCGTAAAAGTCGCATAGGCGTTCGCCGTGATGGCGTAGAGGCGGCGATGGTGGTGGATACGCAAACCATGGCACCGGTTCCTTGGGATGGTCAAACCGTTGGCGAACTGGTGTTACGTGGTAATACCCTGATGAAAGGCTATCTGAATAACCCACAAGCCACGGCTCAAGCGTTTGAGTCGGGTTGGTTTCATACGGGTGACTTGGTGGTGGTTCACCCGGATGGCTATTGCCAGGTCAAAGACCGTTTGAAGGATATTGTGATTTCTGGCGGTGAAAATATCTCCACGGTAGAGGTCGAGGGCATTTTGTATCGTCACCACGCCGTGCTGGAAGCGGCTGTCGTTGCGATGCCGCATCCCAAATGGGGAGAGACCCCATGTGCTTTTGTGACGCTCAAACCGCAAGCCCAAGCCACCGCGGCTCAAATCATTGAATTTTGCCGCGGACACTTGGCCGGGTTTAAAGTGCCGACACACATCGTGTTTTGTGAGCTACCGAAGACATCGACCGGTAAGATACAAAAATATGTGCTGCGTGTACAAGCGCAGGGGGTCTCTGAAGAGGCAAAAAAATAATACTTATTCGCTCGGACTAAAAACAGGGCGGTTTTAACAGGGCGGTTTATCAGTTTTTTGATTGGTTTTAAATAAAAGGTTGGAAATATGGCGAAGCAATTGAGTCAGTGGGTGGTTAATGCAGCCACGGTGGCAAGCGTGACATTCATGGGTTTGGGTCTGTCTGCTCTATCTTCGGACGCCCGTGCGGCAGATACCGCACCCATGTGGATGATGGGTGAAGTGCATGACAATGCACAAGCTCACTTCTATCGTCTCAAAGATCTGGAAGCAAAGCTTGGCGGACAGTGGCGCCCGGCAATCTTGATGGAGCAATTCAATGTCAATCAACAAGACGCGCTAACCGCGGCTTGGCAGCATTGCCAAACACCACAATGCGTTATCGACAGCGTCGGGGGCGTTCAGGGTTGGGACTGGGACCTGTATAAGCCTTTGATTGGGTTGGCGCTTAAGTATGAGTTACCGCTGGTCGCGGCCAATCTGTCCAAGCAACAGGTCAACGCCGTGATGAAGTCCGGTTTTTCAGCGGTGTTTGATGAGAAAACCATCAAAGCCTATCGGCTCGATCAGCCCTTGCCCCAGCCTTGGCTAGACCAGCAACGCAAGCTCATCACTGAAAGTCATTGCAACGCGCTGCCAGCAGAATCAATCGATCCCATGGTCAAGGCACAGGCCGCACGCGATGTGAAGTTTGCGCAATTGATGCAGCAATATGCCTCTCAGGGTGCGGTGTTGATTGCGGGTAACGGGCACGTGCGCCGCGACCTCGGTGTCATGCAGTGGTTGCCAGCCGATATGGCAAAGCGCGTCAAAGTGGCGGGCTATGTCGAACCAAGCGGCGTCGACCACCTCTTATATGACGTCATGCGAGTCGTTGAGCCACACAAGCGTCCTGACCCGTGTGCGGCGTTTAAAAATTCACAAGCGTCGTCTTCTTAATCCGCTTAACGCGGGCAGGCTGCCGGCTGCATGCTTAGTGTTGATGACTGATTAAGCTAGGCCGGCAGTCTGCCGTTCAATACCCGTTGTGAATCACCACCTCAACGAGGCTGGGTTTGCCGGTGGCAATGGCTTGTTCGACACAAGCACGGATGTCGCTCGGTTGTTCAACCCGAGTAGCTGTCAGCCCAAATCCCTGCGCCACTGACACAAAATCAACCGCGGGATCGGTCATGTCCATGGCGACGAACTCGTCAGTGCCGCGCATGGCTTGCAAGCGATTTTTGATGATGCGATAGCTGCGGTTGTTGACGATGACATAAGTAATTGGCAATTGCAGGTGGGCAGCTGTCCACAAGCTTTGAATGCTGTAGAGCGAGCTACCATCTCCAACCATGGCCACAATGGGCCGCTTGGGTTGAGCCAGCGCCACGCCAATGGCACCGGCCATGCCAAAGCCCAAGCCACCGCTCGTGAGACCCAAGTAGGCGAGTGGGTCGTCCGCAGGGTAGAGCTTATTGAGCGCAGCCGCTGTGGTGAGGGTTTCATCGACCACGATCACGTTTTCGGGCAATGCCTCGACGATTTGCAAGATGGCATAGTCGGGATGGGTTGGGATATCGTTTGCGTGCTGTTGGCTTGCTTCGACAAATTTCGCCCGCGTGCTCTGCCAATTTTGGTCTTTCGCTTGTGCCAAACGTTGCGCGGCCTGCGCGTGATCCGTATTTGTGAGTTTGGCGCTTAGTATTGGTAACAAGGCGCGTAATGTGTCGCCTACGTTAGCCCTGATGGCTGTTTCGGTGACAAAGTTTTTACCGAGTTCCCAATCGCGTTCGCTGATGTGAACGACCGGCATGCCTTCAGGCAAAGGCTCCACCGGAGCCATGGGCGACATACGTAGCAAATCGCCACCGAGGCAAATCAATAAATCATAGTTGCTTAGCGTCTCGCGGACCTTGTATTGGTTGCGGGTGATTTCACCCATGTTGGCGGGATGCGAGGTAGGAAAGCGCGTGTTGTAGGGAACAGATTCAAGATAGACGGGTGCGCCGAGCTGTTCAGCCAGTGCAGCGGCTTCAGCGAAACAGTCATGGCGACCGAGCTCTTGACCGGCCAAGATCACGGGGCGTTCGGCCTGCCGCAAGCGGTCGGCTAACTCATGTAGCGCTCGGTCGGTGGGTTGCACGCTCGATTGCACTCGCGTGGGTTGCCCTAAGTCCATAGGCACGGTTTCATCCAATATGCTGCCGGGCAGGCTAATAAAGACTGGTCCCGTGGGTGGCGTCATGGCGATTTTGGCGGCGCGATGAACAATGCGTGGCAAGTCTTCTGCCCGCTCGACTTCAATAGCCCATTTAACCAGCGGTTCGGCGATGCGAACCAAGGGTTCGTAGAGCAGCGGTTCGGTTAAACCATAGCCAAGCTCGTATTGGCCAGCTGTTACGATGAGTGGTGAGCCATTGAACTTGGCGGTGTAGAGCGCGCCCATGGCGTGACCGAGACCAGGCGTGCAATGCAAGTTGACCGCGGCCAGTTTGCCGCTGGCGCGGGCAAAGCCATCAGCCATGCCAAGCACGACACTCTCTTGGAGGCCAAGCACATACTTTAACTGCGGGTATTTGGGGACGACCTCCATCAGTGGTAACTCGGTGGTGCCGGGGTTACCAAACAAGTGGGTGATGCCTTCTTGTATCAGTAGCTCTAAAAAAGCGGCTCTGCCGGTGTAAGTCGGTTGATTCATGCGTATTCTCGATTTGTATTTAAGGGTGGCTTACCGTGTTGACTTGCTCGCAACCATGCGCCGCGATATGGTTCGGGCTATTGACCTAAGGGTATACCGTGGCGTAGCCATTGAAAAGTTGCCCATAAGTTTTGTTTGCTTCATAACCATAAGATAGGTGAAAGAAATGTTGATATCACTAAAAGGCCGAGTGGCTTTGATCACGGGCGGCAGCCAAGGCTTGGGCAAGGCGATGGCATTGCGCTTTGCTGAGTCAGGTGCGGACGTGGTGCTCTTGGCACGACGCCAAGCGGTACTCGATGAAACGGCCCAAGAGGTCGCCGCCACGAGTGGGCAGCGGGTCAAGGGCTATGCCTGTGACGTCAGCGATCCTGCCCAGGTTGAGGCCATTTGGAGCGACATTGAAAAGGATTTTGGGAAGGTCGATATTCTCGTGAATAACGCGGGCTCCTCGGCGCGCCACCCTATTGAGAGCCTCTCAATGGAAAAGTTACAAGATGACATCGACTTGAAATTGAAGCCGGCGTTGCGCTTGGCCCAACTCGCAATGCCAGCGATGAAGGAGCAGCAATGGGGGCGTATTATCAACGTCGTTAACATCGGTGCCAAGGCGCCGCCCGCGGGTACCGCACCGACTTGCATGACGCGGGCTGCCGGCATCACGATGACCAAGGTCATGTCCAAAGAGCTAGCGCCTGACAATATCTTGGTCAATGCGCTCTGCGTTGGGCAGATCATGTCCGAACAGTGGGTTGGTTACTACAACAATGACAAGCCAGACATGAGCTTTGACGATTATGTCGCCATGCGCGGGAAAGTGATACCCATGCAACGCATCGGCCAGGCAGAAGAATTCGCCAACGTGGCGTGCTTCTTGTCGTCTGATGCCGCTTCCTACGTGACGGGTGTGGCGATCAACGTCGATGGTGGCATGAGCCCCGTGACTTGATAACGGTGCTCGATCAAGGCTCTAGGGGCAAGGGTTAGGGACAAGGATTAAGGACAAGGGGTTAACAGTGAGACGATATATCAGTGGGTTGGCCGTGGTCGTGTTGCTCATTGGGATGCTCGGGGTGGCTGGGTGCGGTTTAAACCCTAAAGCCGAGCGCACCCCGGATGGTTTTAATCCACCCTATAACCGATATTGAATCGGGCTTAGAACTGGTAAGTGATGCCGGTGGTGATGCCGTATCGGTAGGCCTTATCGCTGGCATTGATATCGGGTGAGTAGATTACACCCAGGCCGAGTTGCACGTTATCAACTGGGGCGTAGATCAAGGCAACTTCGCCAAAGGCACTGTATTCGCTGTTGTAAGCCCGGTTGGTCTGTATGCCCATGTCAAAAGCCAGCTTCCATTGTGGATCGAGCACAAGAACGGGGGCCAGCGATGCCGACCAGAGGTCCGAGCGCTCGGGCTCGAGATTTGGTGTGTTGCCTTGTTGGTTGCTTTCATAACCGACATTGAAGTGCCACTCGTGCGTGTCGGCAAGGTATGAGCTAATCACGGTGAGGCCGAGATTGGTTTTGGCGGCACCCAAGCCGTTGTCTTGCATGGTGTTTGAAACCGGCAGCGTCACAACAGGTTTAATGGCAGCACTCCAGCCCTGGGTTTGATCGCCAGCAAATACCCACTTCAATCCGATTTCAGAACTTTGCCAGCCATTGATGGGGCTTGTTTGGCGCGACATCCCTAAAAAAACGTCGACGTTTTCAGTGACGCCATAGGTGTAGGCCATCGGAAAAGCGTTCGATAGGCTTTGGATGTTTTCTATGAATTCGCCCGTGTCGCTCTCGATGCGACTGTGGCTTTTTTCGAAGGCGTAGTCGAGTTCGACTTGGTGTCCGCCTTTGCCTTGTGTGCCAGTGTCATCGGTGACCAGCGGGAAGTAGGCCAAGGCGGGTGTGCTGCTGAATGATAGGAGAATCACAACCGCTGCCACGCAGCTGCGTTGTCTGTTGACTACTGTTGATGCCATGATAGTTGCCTGTTAGGAGATTATAAATACCGTGACGGATTGGCTGATTGACGCCATCCGCAACGGTTAACAGGATGTGCTGAAAGAGAAAGTGCGCCGAGAGAAAGTGCAGAAAGTATACGTTGGGTTAAGCATGACGGTGGTGACATAACGGCGATGCACTGGCTGTCATTAGACGAGCCTGGCCAATGGGGTAGAGGAAATAAAAAGATAAAAAAACAAAAACGATAAAAAAGATGAAAAAGATAAAACGATAAAACGATAAAAAAAGAATAAAAATACTAAGTAATATTTATTAAATTGTAACTTCTTTTCACTTGTTTTGCTGAGTTGATCTGCTGCGATCCATGGCGAATCATTTGGCTGATTCTCTTCATGGCGAGCGCCAATCGATCTGGTGTTTGTCCGCGCCCAACGTCAGCTCGGCGATTCTAGGCGGGGTCTGTGCGATGCATTGGCCTTGTTTGAACACGGCCAAACGAGCCGCACGCAGTCGCAAGGCCTGCGCAGGATCCGAGGCTTGTAGCAGTACCAGGTCGGCGGGGGCACCCGGGACCAGGCCTGGGTGTGGCAAGCCAAGTATGGCTGCCGGCTCGGTCGTGATAGCGGCATAGCATTGCTGCACCTGGGTCTGGCCGGTCATTTGGCCGACATGAAGACCCATGTGGGCGACTTCGAGCATGTCGGCAGAGCCCATGCTGTACCAAGGATCCATGACGCAGTCCTGTCCGAAGGCAACAGTCAAGCCTGCCGCCATCAATTCTGGCACGCGGGTCATGCCGCGTCGTTTGGGGTAGGTGTCGTGCCGGCCTTGAAGGGTGATGTTGATCAAGGGATTGGCAATGACGTGAATGTCGGCTTGAACCATCAAATCCATCAATTTGGCAGCGTAGTCGTTGTCCATGCTGTGCATGGACGTCAGGTGTGATCCGGTGACTTGGCCCTGCAGCCCGAAGCGGATCGTGTTGGCAGCCAGCGTTTCGATGTGACGTGAATTTGGATCATCGCTTTCATCGCAGTGCATGTCGACCATGAGGCCGCGTTCGGCGGCTAGTCGACAAAGCCATTCGATGCTTTGTGTGCCTTCGCTCGTGGTGCGTTCGAAGTGCGGGATCCCACCGATGACCGTCACGCCCATGTCCAGGGCGCGGGTGAGGTTTTCTTGAGCCCCGGGATGTCTGAGCAAACCGTCTTGCGGAAAAGCGACCAATTGAAGCGTTAACCATGGTTTGAATCGCTCGCGAACAGCTAACAACGCCTCGACAGCTAGCAACTGGGGGTCGCTGATATCCACGTGGGTGCGTATCGCAAGAATGCCGTTGGCGATTGCCCAGCGGCAGTAATTGGCGGCGCTCTGTTCAATGCTTTCACGCGTTAACGTGGGTTTGAGTTCTGCCCATAAAGCGATGCCCTCTCGCAAGGTACCGCTTTCATTGGGACGCGGTTGACCGAAACGTTGTGCAGAATCAAGGTGAAAGTGCGCGTCCACAAAAGCTTGGCTCAGCAAATGGTGTCCCGCATCGAAGGCCTGTGCGGCCGGGCATTCTGACAGTTCGATATCTGTACCTACTTGGGCGATGAGGCCGTCTTTGATGCCTAAGGCCATGTTCTGTTGTCCGTCAGGAAAGTTCGCGCGTCGAATCAAAAGGTCAAGCATGGTTAGGCATCCTTTGTCTGTTCGCTACGTGGGCGGTGGTTTGGTGCCACGACGGCTTAAGGCGATGATAGCGTGCGTAATCGGCTGTTATGCTTGCAATCAAATTTAATTTAATAACGGCGTGGTGCCGTGGTGTGAACAAAATGAAAATTGCGATTGCGGGCTTGGGCTACGTCGGACTGTCTAACGGTATTTTATTGTCGCAACACAACGAGGTGGTGGCGCTTGATGTGCTCCCTGAAAAGGTTGCGATGCTCAACCGCAAAGAGTCGCCGATCGTGGACGAAGAGCTCGAGTTGTTTTTGCAAACAAAACCACTCAATTTCCGGGCGACGCTTGATCCACAGGATGCATACAAAGGGGCTGATTTTGTCGTTATTGCTACACCGACAAATTACGATCCAGACACCAATTACTTTAATACGGAGTCCATCGAATCAGTCATCCGTGAGGTGACCGCGATTAATCCGAAGGCCGTCCTCGTGATTAAGTCAACGGTACCCGTGGGTTACACCGCCCGCACCCGCGATGCCCTTGGTTGTGATCAGCTGATCTTTTCGCCAGAGTTTTTACGCGAAGGTCGCGCACTTCACGACAACTTGCATCCGTCGCGTATTGTGGTGGGTGAACAGTCTGAGCGGGCACGAACCTTTGCCGAGCTGCTGCAGCAAGCAGCCGTCAAA
>Ga0102945_1000259_pt1 | contig 16257 bp, 20 predicted proteins | sample SalPonred_H2O_MG_FD_78207 | JGI IMG/M metagenome (GOLD analysis project Ga0102945, IMG submission 78207) | Salt pond water microbial communities from South San Francisco under conditions of wetland restoration - Salt Pond MetaG R2_restored_H2O_MG ...
TACGTGGAGGCAGCTCAAAAAATGATAAGGGATATAGACGATGCTGATTTAACAGAGCGTTACAACAAGCGTCTTTCTGCTATGAAAGAGCTTATGAGCGAGAAAAAAGCCATAAGCAAGATATACCGCAAGGAGAATAATCCAATGGAGCCAGATGTATCTTCTATGCCAATAAGTGTTAAGAAAAGGCTTATACAAATTGACACGGAGCTTGGGTACATAAGATCTGATTTAAGAGTGGATAAATCTTATTTCTCAGATTCAGTAAACGAGATATCCGACAGGGTTTTAATACAGGATTTCTATGACGATGCTAATGCTGAGGGATTGTCAGAGTATGAGTATGCAAGGAAGCACATGACACCCAACAACGAACTTATGGTGATAGAGTTCCACTCTGAGTACTACAAGTACTTAAACGGTTACTCTGTATCAATGAAGAAATCGTTTGAGGAGTTTGCAAGTAAAAAAGAAAAAGAATTAGGGCTTTCTAATGCCACTGCTGAGGAGAAGCATGAAGCTGTTGTTAACGCTTATGCTACATCAAAAGTAGCAAGTTATTACACTAAGTCTGAGCCAAAAGGTACAACAGCTTTCTTGAAAAAATTAAGTAAACCAGGTAATGAAGCAGAGTTAAAAAAGTTTTTGCAGCGTGACCCACAGTTTTTGGAAGAAAACGAAGTGGCAAAATATGTAGAGATTGCACCTGATTACACTTGGTCAAGCGAGGTATCTGACAACGACAGTAAGAACAAGCGTTACATGAAAGATGAGTTCTACCTGCAACCAAAACTAGTAGATGATAACGGACAACCTACTGAATTTGTAGATAAAGAGTTTTTTGAAAAGTATGGTATAGACATGAAAAAGTGGCTATCTAATCCACACCTAGATATGGACAGGATGGAGCCAACAACAAACCTAAACGAGTTTGACTTTTTACGTAAGGTAATAAAGTTGAGAGAGGAAGGTCTAAAAAGTTATAATGTATCTGAGTCTGTATCTAAATTCCAAAGATCTCAAATGTCTGTCACTAAGGCTGAAAAGGCTATTGACACTATGAAAGGTAAGAATTGGAAAGCTAACTTAGTTGACAGTTGGAGGGACTTTTTCAGAGTAAGAGCAGATGAGAAAGAGTATGGTGAGGTTACAGACACTAAAACGCTTAATGAGCGTGGAGAACAGATAAACGTAAAAGTTATACCACGATACTTCATAGATAAGTTAGAAAATCCAGACATAGTAACAGAAAACGTCATGCAGTCTGAACTAATGATGTTTAAACAAGCATCTCTATACAAAGCAAGGAATCAGCATGCAGCAGATGTAACTGCACTACTACGCAAAGTAGAAACAGATGAAATAATGACGTCTGGTGTAGGAGGTAAGAAAGGTAAGATAGAGGTTAAAGGACAGAACAGTGGTCTATATAGAAAAGCAGATGAGTATGTAAATGCACATGTTTTCGGTATAAACCAATCAAGAAGGATGCAAGCAACAATACTTGGTAAGAACATAGACCTTACAAAAGCAATAAGTAAAATACAAGCCATAACCAGGTTTGGTAACTTAGCTTTCCACCCTATAATTGACATCACATCCTTCACAACAGGTCAAACAGTTCTTTGGTCGGACAGGTACGCAGGTGATTATTATCACAAATCTTCTTTTGACCGTGCGTTAAGAGATACACCAAAAGTATTCAAGTACATATCTGAATCAGGCAAGTTACACAAGCAATCTGAATTAAATCACCTACTGGAGTTATTTGGAGTAGAGACTATTGACGAAAGAGTTGCAGATAGTGCCCAGTCAAGAGGGATAAGACTTGCAAGTAAATCTCCTTTTGGACTAGCTAAAGTCTCGAACATGGGCATTAAGCCACAGGTTATGAACTCTATCCTGTATGATATGAGGTACATAGATGGAAAGTTTCAGGGTTGGGAACAGTATTATAACACAAGAAAATCTCAAGACAAAACTTTATCTAAAAAGGACATAGAGCTTGATTTCAAAAATGCTGAAAACGACTCTTTATTTGACCACTTAGAGATAACTAAAGACGGAATAACTTTCAATGATAAGTTTAAAGAGCGTTTTGGAGAAGAGTCTTCAACTGAGTTCCAAAAAGTAGTTCAAAGAGCTACATCTAAAATAGAAAGCTTAGTTCAAAAAGTCGATACTGTAATATCTAAAACAGACAGACTTAAGGCACAAAGAGATATCATAGGTAACCAGTTTACGATGCACAAAGGTTGGCTTCCAATAGGTTTAACTAAAAGGTTCAAGGGAGAACATTTTAACTTTGTTACCGGAAGAGTTGAGCAAGGTCATTATCACGCAGTTTTTGACCTCGTAAAAGAGGTGTTTAAAAACAAGGGTAGTTTTAAAGCAATGAGCGACATAATAAAAGAAATGTCTCCGCACAAACGTGCAAACCTAAGAAGGGTAGTATTTGAGACTGGCTTGGTATCTTCACTTATACTAGGTGCAATGGCCTTATTTAGTGCAGACGATGATGATGACTCTTATATCGAAGATGTTATTCAACTTGCTTACTTAAGGACACTCAGGGAATTTTCAGCTTCTACTGCATTCGGTATGGGTAAATCAGTAGTAGAAACTCTAAAATCTCCAATTACAGCTATTAGTACGCTAGAGAATTTAGAGCCGATAACCTTGATTAAAAGTACGGGAAGTTTATTTTTGTTAGACTATGAGCCCATGTGGAAAACAGTAAAAAGCTTGACTCCTCTAAAAAGGTTTGGCCAGTTAGGTGACATACAGCAGCAGATAAACTCTTACTTCCACTTTAACAGACTAACAATACCTTTTGACCACCCAATAAAAGCGGAGAGAAAAAGGCAAAAAGAGTTGAGAGAGGCCATGCGTGAGGAAGCCAAAGAATTAGCAGAGGCTCAAAGAACATGGATAGGGATGTGATCACACCCCTACCAACTTCTTTATTGTACTTCTAACACTCATTAAAGACTTTGCCGGAGAACCCAAACTATCTATCCACTCTGCTTGGTATATCAAGTAGCTTTTAGAAAGTTTATTCATGGGTGTGTTTTTGTATTTCCCGTATGGCATCAAAGGCCCATCTTTTTCCTTTTTATTAATACTTTGCTTAGTTGTCTGTACCGGTGCGTCAAGCGGTACACCGGTAAGCAATCTATCTTTATTAAATACACCCCACCCGTATCCAGCGAAGTCTTCTATTGTTAGGTGCTCGACATAACCAAACCTGTCTATATTTCCACATAAGTCCTCAATATAGCAAGCTTCTTTATCTTCATGAATCCTAACACCCCTGCCAACTATTTGATAGTACAAACGCAAGCTATTTGTAGGCCTGCCTGTAATAATATGGTTTAATTTCGGGTAATCGAAACCAGTTGTCAAAACAGAATGATTAAATATCACCCTAATATCTCCACCATCTTCTTTAAAGGACTTAAGTATACTAGCTCTTTCTTTCTTTTTAGTTTTTCCATGAATAAACCCAGAAACACCTTTAAAGAGGGAGTTAAACTTCTCTCCGTTTTCTATGCTATCTACAAATACAAGAATGTTTTTGGTTGGGTCTTTCAGTAGCTCTTTTACCCTCATGTAAATAGTGTTATTAACACCATTGGCTTCAACTGCTTTACGAATAGACTGCTCTGTAAAATTAGCTCCTGTAGAGTTATACTCTAAAGTATTATCATCAAAGTCATGTTTTACATAAACAAGTTCTGACCACCTGCCATCTTTTATCACCTCTTGTATTTGAACTACATCAATAAAGTGCTTGAATATTCTAGGTCTCATCCTATTTAGCATAACTAAAGTAGATATATTTTGACCGTATCTATCTAGACTTGCTTTAAGAGAAAATGGTGTAGCTGTGTAACCAACAACTTTTGTAGGCTTTAGCTTATTCAAAAACTTCCTGAATTGACTACCTTCTGCTGGTGAATACTTATAATCGCATTCATCGACTAGTACAGTCTTAACGCCTAAATCTTTAAACAAGTCTACCTTTTTAACTATGCTACCAAGAGTGGCGTAAGTCAATTTAGACGCTTGTTTTGTATTTAAAGACGCAGAGTAAACTGTGGCTTTTCCACCCATTAATTTTAGCTTCTCTAAGTTCTGTTCTAAAAGCTCTTTACTTGGTTGTAGTACAAGGATAGGCCCGTCGAATTTATTTGCAACAGAGCTTATAAGGTAACTTTTACCAAAACCAGTAGGTCCAACTACAATACCTGGCCTTTCATCTTTATTATACAGGTAGTCAAGTATTCTTTTTTCTGCCTCTTTTTGTCTTGGTAGTAACATCTTCTGCTAATTTTTCCATTTTTTGTTTTACTTCTGGGAACTTTTCCTCTATCTGAGCACTCATTGAAAGTGGTATAGGTATATCTTTGTAGGTCCTTATTTCAATCTTGTTGTTGTCTTGACCAAAGTTTATATCCCTCATGACCCTCTTGAAGCCATTCAGTTGACCCCTTATCTCATTTTGGAATGTCATTTCATCCTCAACTTCTTTTAAGTCTTTACCCTCATCTAAAAACTTATCCCAGTTCTGAGACTTTGTGTAGGAGTGGTACCTTTTTTCATACAGATCAAATACTTTAAGACATAGAGCCATGGTCTTTTTTACATCTTTATGTCCTAAGTCGGCTTGACCTATTTTGTACAGGTCTTTAGCAGTCTTTATGGCACGGTCAGTAATCATTGCACTTAGACCATGTTCTTGCTCACGCTTTTTTAGACCCTCTGCCTTGGTCCAATCGTGTTCTTTTATGAACTTATGTTCTTTTGATAGTGGGTTATAACTCGTTTCAATAAAATCTACTATCTCATCTTTTAATTCATCCGCCATAACCCAACTTTTTTAATTTTTGATATGCTAATTGTGTATCATCGTCAGCCTCTATTTTAATAAAAACACTCGCCGGATTATACCCAGTGTTTGTGTCAAAATCAGTTGAGCTAGAGAACACGTTAAATATTTTACTATCCTTGTCAAACAGCGCAGAGGATTTACTGTGAGTACTTCCTGGCCTCTTCAAGCGAACAGATGATTCATTCTCATAAACACTCGTCCAACCGGCATCTAGTAATAAAGACAGAGAATCCCCTCTTTCGTTGAAGTCGTCAAATGGATTTGATTCGCCATGACCGTACTTAAAGGTACCATTATTTTTCTTAGGCTCAGAGTACTCATTAAAACTTCTGCAAATAGTCATCAGTTGGTCTCTTTCCTCAATACTTATTTCACTAAGTTTACCGTAGACTTTTTCATAGCCTTTAGTTGGAGCCACTAAAAAATAACCACCAGATTTATCTTCCTCTCCGCCACGTGTTTCAAGTAACACTAAAGACTTATACTGAGAAGCTATTTTAAGAGCGTTCTTCCTGGTCTTTATATTATTAAAATGCTCTATGTAAACAGAGTGTTTTTCTTCAGCAGACGTAACCCTGTTCGCAAGTTTTTGATTTGGCTCAACCTTGTCACATCTAAATATCCAATGATAACCACCAGAAGGAGTCCGTTGAACCCACATCTTTTTCATTATACTTTTAGGAACCTCAGCCTTAAGTCTATCTATCAGATCCCCAGTATTACAGTTTTTAAGATCTATGTCTAAACACTCAACTTGAGATTTACCCCCTGTAAGCATAGCAAGGCCATGTACGTTTTTAAAGTACCTTTTTATATCTTCGTCTGACATAGGTTCTTTTTGGTACTTCGTCCAGTTTATTGTTGGTATTTTGTTGCTGTTTACGGGTATAACAGTGAAACCCTCAGACTTGTAGGCTAATGCCAGATTTACGTAGTTATTCATATTGCATCTTACTTTTTAGAATGGCTGTTTTTAACTCTAGTTCTATCAACTTAAACTTATCAGTATCTCTTTTTGTTTCTATCACTTCATCAGATTCTAGCCACTCTTCCCACTCTTTAATAGTTTTCTGTATACCTCCGTAACTTATGTGACTATCTGTTAGAGTTAAATTTCGTGCATAATTTGAAGTAAACACTTCTCTGGTCGCGATAGCATCATCATGCACACGAGCTTTACCGTACACATAAGCATTACCATGCACATTAGCATCATCAAACACACGAGCATTACCACTCACAATAGCGTAACCATACACCATGGATTCACCATTAACCCATGCATTACCGTATACACGAGCATCACCATACACCCGTGCATTACCATATACCCAAGCGTTATCCCGTACCCAAGCGTTATCCAGTACGCAAGCATTTCCGTACACACGAGAACTATCCTCAATTAAGGCGTCACCAAATACCTTAGCATTGTCATGTATAATAGCATCATCATACACACGGGCATTACCATAAACAACAGCATCCCCAAACACCATGGCATCATCATATACAAAAGCATTTCCTGATAAGTTAGACTCTTTTTCAATCCAACCACCTACAGTGCCTTTCTCACCACACTCGCAGTCTTTAGTAAGCCTAATCCTTTTTAACTTCACATCACCGAAGTCTTTAGTTTCTCCTGTAAACTCCCAATTTTTATCTTTCATATTATTTTTGTTTTCCGTTTTTCAACCAATTTTTGTAACTCATTTCTCTGTCAAATTCGCTAACAGCTTTCGAACCACTCATTGATAATGTTTTTCGGACAGACTCTCTTATCCTATCATCTAAAACTTCCTCATACCCCTCAGTAATTTTTTCTGCTCTTTTACTTAAGTATCTATCCAACATATCCAACTTAACTTCTGTATTAAGCATATCTAACATAGACCCATCAGCGTTATGAGCTTCTATAATGTATATACCATTATCTTCACAATACTCTAGTTCTTCTGCTAAACCTCTTGACCCTAAATAGCCATCTAAGTTAAGCGATATAAACACATCTGCTTTACTCAAGAAAGATATGCACAAATCTTTCCAAAACTCAAAGTCTTTTGGCATATCTTTAAACTGACACAGAAGGTGCCCATACGTTATAGGGGAGAATACTTTCCAACCCTTGGCAACTAAAAACGCAGTTACGTTAGTTACAGCTTGATACCTCTCTTCCATGACACTTTTATCTTCGTGTGTGTATGGACAACCGATGTAAATTATTTTATCCTTTTTCATTCTCTTGTTTTTCAATTTCACATGCTAAAGCCCTTAGTATGTGTGTAGCCAATTCACTCATACTAACATTACCTATGGACACATGGTCACATAAACCATCAATTCCATTTCGTTGAATGTGAAAAAGCTCATCAATCAAAACATCTTCCATACTCTGTATAGCTACATGAGTAGTTACATCAACTGGTCTTTTAATGTCTCCAACTTTCCAAGCCAAGTTTGTAACTGACTTACCTGAACCATTGGACTCAACGACCCAAATACCATCGTACATTTCCGGCATACTGTAGCCGACACTCTGGTACCTGCCATTCTCTAATTTCCTAAATAATTTTTCCATTCCCATATTTTTTTGTAAAAATAAGTAATTTAAACCTACTATCAAAATTTTTAGCACAAAAAAAGCAGCTAAGCTCACCTAACTGCTGGACTTTCACCGGGTTTTTCGGGGTTACAGGTTTGCGAGCAGTACTTCAAACCCTTTTTCCTTGCTGCTTTTTTCTAAATAATTTGTTAATTCTTCGTACGTTATTTTCCCCACAACTATGTTTCAATGACAGCCGTACCAATTTTTGTTAACGATCCACTCTATACCTAAAGGGACTTTTACTCTTAAAAACTTCGAAGCGAAATTGACGGCATCAATCAAAGATTCAGAGACATCGTTTGGCGTAACAACATAATAAGAGTTATTTTTACCTTCTGATATATCGCTAAGTTGACCGCCTTCCCAACTATCCACAAAACTCTCTGCCTCTTCTTTAGTGTTAAAAACTTTAAAACTAAGTATGCTTGGATCTATAGCCAGTTGAGCTTCATCGTGGTATGATATCATCTCAGCTACGTGGGGCTTACCTTCAAACACATCTACGCAATAACCCTTTTTTTCTAGTGTTTCCAAAGCTCTTACAAGAGTGTACTTTGCCGCTATCACACCCGCTGATTGGAACAAGGCGTTGAGTATCGAATGTTGGCTTCTAATATTTATTTTTCTACCATCTATTCCTAATATGTATTTTTTACCGGTACTTTCCCAAAACTTTGTTATAGAATCTTTCAGTTCTTTAAGTGCAGGTACTGAGTCCCAATAATCGTTGTAAAGTTTAGTAGCCTCCTCCTTATTCAAAGAAAGCATTTTCATAACTTTGGGGATCTGTGCTCCATATAAAAGGGCGTAAGTCAAAGACTTAACCTCAGTTCTAGGTATTCCCAATTTCCGACTGTTTACTGAGTGAACATCATTTGGTTTTTCAGCGACCATAGATTTTGCTAAATCTTCACCATCTTTAAAATACATAACATAGTGCCCCATAACCCTTGCTTCTAAAGATGAAAAGTCGTAACCTAGTTGGGCAAACTTAGGACCACAACCAAACAAACTTCTCATTTCTTTTCCATAGACCGAACTCGGACGTGCGATATTCGCAACACCTATGTGTCTATACCTTGACGTACTTGCCCCTATCTCTATAGCTGGTGTTGGAACCCTTCCATCAACTTCTCTATACATTGCCAAAAAACCAGTATCTGGAACATCTTTACTCAAATCTAGACCTTCTAAATCTCCCCCTGCAATAGACGATTTACGGTGCTTGTATGTTAAATACATAGCAAAATCTTTTGCAAAATCTACTTTATCACCTAATTTCACTAAGTTGGGGCACAATTCCTTTTGGACCCCCACTCTTATTGGCGGTGATGTTGGAACTCTTACTGGGTAATCTTCCTTCAACTTATCTGACAAATAATCAATAACATAATCATGGTGGATGTCTAATTCTTTGAGCCTAGGTAATTTATATTTTCCATCCATTGTCTCTTCAAACCATCTTTCCAAAGCTTTGATTCGTTTCTTATAAGGAAGTTTTTGTTTTTTGCTGTCTATGGTAAGGTCTCTTGTCCTCCATTCGGATGGGTTCCACCCCAACTCAATCAAATACATTTTAATGTGATCCATATCATCTATGGTACCAGGAACAGTAGTTTTCAGTGGTTCGTGGTAAGGAAGTTTAAAAACTTGACCTTCAAAACTTATAAATTTTCCATCTTCATTTTCTGTGTAGCCTATATCTAACCTTTCTATAAAGTTAGCCATGTGAGAAGACAGTTCACCATCTTTTTTTATCTGTGTTTTGGGCGGGGTATATCGGTATAATTCAGATTTGGTCATAGGTTTTTCTGGAAGAATAGGGTTAACCTTATCTGTCAGTTTCTGCATTTTTTCTGTCAAATCTTCTACACACTCTAATGCTAACTTTTTATCAAACCAAAAACCTAAAGACTCTCTTCTTACAGCTAAGTCAGCCAACTTGTTTTCCATCCTAATGGACTCTCCCCAATTATGCCCACCAATTTCTTTAACAAGGTGATTAAATACGTCAGCATTTACTTTTGTATCTTGACGACAGTACTCTAACATAATCGGAGTCCATTGTCTAAATTCTGCACCTTTAGGAGCGTTTTTATCAATAATACCTGCATCAACACATTGCTGCCTAAAATCGTCTTTTAAATCACCGAGTCTTTTACCCCATGCACCCAAAGAATGACCTTCAAATCTATCTGGGTTTGTTATACGAGAAACAATAAGTGTGTCTACTAATGTACATTCTTCTCCAAACAGAGTACTTTTCTCTCCAAGATAACCTACATGGTAGTCTAATACTCCAAACAACTTTAGTGCTATAAAGTCGAACTTTATACCATTATGTGCTATAAGAGTTTTGCAGTCAGCCAAAGACTTCTTCATCCACTCGTAGGTAATATCTTTTTTGACAGCCTCTTTAATAACACCTGTTTTTATGTTCCTGATAACTACACACCAAAGTTTCGCACTTTTTTTCAATTTGTAAGGGAACGACGAGAAATCTAGCATATTTGCTAACAAGTCCGAACTTTCAATATCTATTGTGTATGTTTCTGTTCTATTCATAATAAGGTTACTTTCACTTCTATATCTACTGTGAACACACTATCTAAACTTTTTTCTGCTCTTGTCTATTAACTGTTGTAAATCTACTTTGTCCACGTGCTCCCAATTAGCCAACAAGTCTTGGATTAAAAGGCTATCTGTTAAATAGTATAACACCTTTTTATCTCTCACATCACGAATCAAATCTTTCTCTCTGTACATTAGTTCACGTCTTTTAGTCTTTTTTCAATTGCTTTTTTGCCAATCATAACATTCTCAGTTTTCGATTTGTTAATCCCCATGGAAAAACTCTCCATCATTGAGCCAACGATAGAGGCGTACAACTTAGGGTAATCCTTTTTAAACTTCGTAAGGTCAAATTCGACCATATTCTGTTTGCAATAAGCGTTTAATACATTATCAAAGTTAATCATAATTTTTCAATTTTCATTGTCAAATCCTGCAAACCTATTCAAGTTACCGGGTTCACTTACGGTGGCATCAAAAACAGCCTGTGGCTCAAAAACTGGTGGTGGACTTGTCACCACTGACTCTTCCTCTTTTTTAGACTCTGAGTCCATTTTCATTTTTTCAAGTTGCTTATCAGACAATTTCATTTTTTCTATGTGTAAATTATCATACATCTTATCACTCTCACGTATCTTAACCAGATGATAAAACATGTTTCCAAGTGTATTAAAGTGCACTTTTCCTTTCGAGTCTTCAATGGTCATAAATTCTTGTAGGTCTGGATACCTATCTTTTTTAATGCTCATATAGTAATCTACCCCCATCTTAAACGGGTTAAGCATTATAACTGCAAAAGCAGACAAGAACTCAAAGTGAGACGACCCGTATATCATGGATGAATCCGGTACCATTTTGTTTGTCTTATCTTTTACCTCAGCATAAACTTTTCTGTTTAATTGAGATAGAAATACAAAATAGACATTCCCAAACTCTTTCCTCAGAATATTAGTGTACTCAGATACTTTTTTTAGAGGGTCTTCACCACGTTCAGATTCCGTTATAAGCAACAAGTGATCTATCAAAATGATAATCCCCTTTTTATCTTTATGATTTCTACAGAACGCTCTACATATATCAAGAAACTCTGCTGAATCTACTGACTCATCCACTACAAACCTTCTACCATCCTTAAGAGTCTCATGGTATTCTTTCATGACAGCTTTCTCACCTTCCTCAAACTGTCTGGACAGTATCTCTGTTTTACTCTTATTTAGTTTATAGTTAGCATCTCTAAGCACTAAGTCCAAGAACTTCATTTCAAGCATAAACTCTAGGCTAACGTAATCACCTGCTTGTTCATTTACCTCCTCAGACATCACGCCTTTCATTATACGCATAGCCTCAAGTGATTTACCAGTACCTGAGCTGGCTCCAATAAGTAAAACTGAGCTTGGAAGAAGTCCACCTAAGTGTTTATCTATGTAGGGCCTACCAGTCTTAACCAACCGGTTCTGTCCAGTCTGTATCTTATTTAGCTGTACAAATGCACGAGTAGCTAGGTCTTTAGCTGTTTTTATCTTACTGTGGATACCTGACATTACTTAAGCTCATTTTTGTATTGTTCCCAAGCCTTTGTAACCTCTACTAGTATTGGGTTTCTGACTACATCTGCATTAGTAAAAGTGAATTTACTTACTCCATCAATGTGCTTTATTATATCTGCAAAATCCATAATAGACCCTCTAGCTTTTCTTAGGTCTGATTGGTAGAAATCTCCAGTGAAAACTATTTTAGATCCTTTACCCAAACGTGTAGTAGCTAATATCATCTCTTCTACCGTCATATTCTGAGCTTCGTCACATACAATAAAAGAGTTCTTAAGTGTAGCTCCTCTCAGGTAGTTAAGTACTTCAAACCTTATCTTACCTTTTTCTTTCAAACTATCTGCATCTTCATCCCCAATTAAATCACCTAGTGTATAGTTAAAAGCGTTGTAATGTGGTGCTATTTTCTCTTCTATTGTACCTGGCAAAGCCATCAGCTTGTTAGAGGCTGACTCGAAAACAGGTCTTATAAGTATCAATCTTTTATTTTTGTTGAACACTTCTTGAAGCCCCTTATATATAGTGGACAATGTTTTTCCTGTACCACTAGAGCCATGGCAAATAGTTATGGTAGATTCATCAATAGCCTTCAAATACTCAATTTGTTTCTTGTTGGGCTTGAACCTCTTTTCAATTTTGTTGTTTAAGTCAATCTGTTGACTCTTCTTTCTGCTTGACTGGTAATTTTCCACTTCTTCCTGTTCTTTTTTAGTTAAACGTTTACTACTCCTGTTCTTAGTCATATTTTTCGAATACTTTATCAAATTGTTCTTGGTGCTTTAGGTAGTACTGATACAACCTACTTTGTTCTATGTCAAACTTAGTCTGAAAAACACTGCTGGGTTTAAAAAATAAGTACTCTAGTTTCTTAGAATATCCCATTTCCGACTCATTGTTTAGAAAAGAGTTTATGAGTACAGCTAGCCGGTTCTTATCAATGTTGGAGTGAGCCCTAAATAATGCAATGTACATCTTAGTTTTCTTTCTGTTACCTATCACTCTTCCGGAACCTTTATAAGACTCTTCTAACCAATCAAAAAACTTTAAGTCATCCTCTGTTATCTCAGGAGTCTCTATGTCGTCAAGTATCTCGTTACCCTTTTTCGTGGTCCGTACTTTAGAGAACATACTTTGATTCTTTTTTCCTTTGATATACTCAACCAAGCCCATAGATTCTAACTCAGCTAGTCCAACCTTACCCCAAGTCTCTTCTATAAACAACCCTAAACTCTCAGTCTTGTTTTGTCTACAAGCTTGAAGTAGTAGAAAGTTGTCAACAGACATTTTCCTTGAGTACATTATTTCAAAATTTATATACATATTCTAAATTTTAATCCCTAACTCTTCTAAACTCATGGGGGTGTAATCCACTTGCTCACATGACACGCAAATATAGCGATTATCTTTCACAATAGGAAGACCAAATATCTTTTTCTTTACACTTTTTTCATGTGTGTGAGCGTGGACATTATACTTGACTCTGTAATCAAGTTCCATCGGATGTATTGGACAATGTGTGAAGAATATATCCTTGTACTTAACCATCCCTGCAACCTTAATACAATGATTCAAAAGTATTTTGGTATCTTGAGGTCTGTCGTGATTACCAAGAATAGCCACTTTTCTACCATTAAGTTGGTCCAACAAATGCAGCTCCCTCCTTTTCTCCATGGTTATATCACCCAACAAGTAAACTATATCTTGCTTCTTAACCTTTTGGTTCCAGTTTTCTTTTAGGTATTCAAACATATCTTCGTTTGAAGAAAATCCTCTCTTCAAAGACATGTTTGTGTGTCCTAAGTGTAAATCTCCAATGTAAAACTTTTTTGCCATCACCTTAAATAATTTCAGTTTGTATCATTATTGTTTCTAACTCTGACTTATTCTTTAATCTTAGCCTGCAATTACCATTGTGTTGTTTGTTCTTAAGTGTTATGAATATTGTATCTGAGTTTTTAAGGAAAGAATACCACAATTCTGTATCACCTTTTGTCTTACTTCTGAAAATTCCTTTATAGTATGTACCATAAGGCTCTATTTTCTCAAAGTTAATATCAAAACCAAGCTCCAACAAATCCTCTTTGTCAAGGTATTTCACTCTGCACTTTTTCTCAAGTATAGCACATCTTATTGAGTTCAAACTATCCCCCATTAAAACATCTACATCTTTGACCCCAAAAACACCTCTTTTAAAATCATCAGACCATACAGTTTCATTTTTTTGCTCTGGAGTGCCATAATCAACAAAGCAAAAACCTCTTGCTTCAACCATCTCGAACTCAAAACCTTTGTGGAACTCTTTTAACTCTGGTGTGTAGTACTTTTTTGCCATATCTTAAACTTTTTTGATTAAACCCTATATAATGATTACTTTTTCATAATATTATAATAACCTGTTTAACCTGTTTCTAGATTCTTTGTAGTCATCCCAAGCATCTACTACATCTGGGAACTCTCTTTTTATTAGACTCTTTTGTTTTTCAAACAGGCAGTACCTTTTTATATCACCTTTTTCTTCCCAAAAATACCTCAACATACTAAAACATTCCTCAGCATCAAAGTCTGATTTATGAGTCTTTTCCACCCATTCATCAAATAATTCCTTTGACCTTTCGTAACTATCGTTAGTTGTGAGTATTAAGCTACCCTCTGTAACCTTGACTTCAATCATATCATCTTTTTCCATAGCTTAAATTATTTACGTTTAAAAATAATGTCTACAAGACTTCTTCTTTTAAGTCTACGAATCTCCTTTTTAGAAGATTCTAACTCACTTTCTAATGTAGGCACAGTCATTCTTACAGTATTATCATATTCATCTTTCAATCTGAAATACTTTGAGTCTCTCTCTTCTGCCCTTTTATAAGATTCTTCCAACTCATACCTTAGTCCAATAATTTCACCTTTAAGCCTCTTGTTTTCCTCTAAAACACAGTACTGATCTAACATTTCAAGAGACTTTAATTCAGATTCCATCTTATCGTATTCTCTTTTAGACATTGTAATTGTTTTTTCCATCATATCAAATTAATTAATAACCCAGCTAATTTGTACCCCGTGAAAGCACCTAATGCCGTTGGAACCGGGAACAAGATGAACTTACCTATTTTTGTCACGTATTTAGGTCTATTCACAACTCTACCTAAGAAAAAGTAGTAAGTCATGTAGCCTAACAGTACAGCTATATCCACTCCTGCTGACACAAAGACTATTAAAACAGAACCTAAAAACCCGTATACAGCATTCTCAGCAATAGCACTCCAAACTTCTCTCTTTGGAGTATCTCTGTACTCTTGCCTCATATTTTTCAAACTCATACCAAATCAATTTTCATCAAAAATACGTTTTTCATTGGACTCTTCCAAGACTTTACCCTTAAATTTCAAATATTTTAATTTTGCAATATCAAACACAGGCATGTCTACTCTACCATAAATATCATTGTCAAACTTCTCATGGCAACAATTCCCTCCGTCTTTAGAAGAACAAAGTAACACATAGTTTTCCTTATCAGCCATAACACTTTTGTGTTTTCTTTTGGGTAATATATGTGCTATGTTGTTTACAGGGTGAGACCACCACTTTATTTTATCACCACAATTTTGGCATATGGGTTTAGACTTTAGTTTACCAATAGCGTACTCAAAGAAACCAGGTAGTCCTTTCCTCTCTTCTCTACGTTTCTCTTTACGTTTCTCAGTTATAGGTTTTATAGAACTTCCATCATACTTTCTTTTACAATACCCGCAAGCCAACTTCCCTTTAAACTGGCCGGATTTTATCCGGGACCTTATCGTAGCCTTATTCGAACATTCGGGAAGTTGGCAGGGGTAAAGTTTATTTTTCATTGTGTAATCTCATCTATGTTAATATCGTACTCATCTAAAAGCTCGTGTATCACCCCCCATGACTTCTCGTAGTCATAGTCTGTGTGCTTGAACCTACGCCATCCGTTACGAACCAGTTCAAATATAAACAAAGCCATGTCGTTACTTTTCAGAAGCCTCTTAGCTTCCATTTCATCATCTGTTTCAATTTTTATTCTCATAATGTATGTATTTTAGTTGAGAAAGGGAGCCACACAGGACTCCCTTAAACGTCTTTTTGAATTGCCCCCTGAAGACTAACAGTGCTGACATACGATTCAGAGACTTAAGTGGGCTATTACTGATTAGGCACAACCTAAATAGCAAGGAAGCATTGTCTGCCTTCGATCCCGTGTACTTAGGGCTTGTTTTTTAGTTCTCTAATTTCTGAAACTGCCCGCTCAATCAACTCGTGTGTCCTCATGGTGTCATACCTCAACAAGAGGTTTTTTAATCTAATTCCTCCGTTGGGCATGTCTAGTTTTTGGTTTGGATCACAACCCATTGATTTCAAAAACTTTTCCATTTCTTTCACATCTCTCATACCTATCTGTCTTTTAGTTCCACCAATTTTCAATATTGTAATTCAGAGTATTGAATAGTTTCTTTCTTGTTTTTTCGTGATTAATTTTTCCCATCTCGAACAGTATGTTCTCTTCTGTCCAGTCTTTACCCTTAGCTAAGTTAAGTACTTTCTTGTGAGTATGGTGATACTTGTCGAAGTACTCCTGTATGTTGTCAAACTTTTCGTATTCAAACAGCATTTCCTCTTCTACA
>Ga0102945_1000260_pt1 | contig 16241 bp, 16 predicted proteins | sample SalPonred_H2O_MG_FD_78207 | JGI IMG/M metagenome (GOLD analysis project Ga0102945, IMG submission 78207) | Salt pond water microbial communities from South San Francisco under conditions of wetland restoration - Salt Pond MetaG R2_restored_H2O_MG ...
CTTGCGCTATGCCCAGGCGCTGGCGCATTCCCTGGCTGTAGGTCCGCACTTTGCGGTCGATTGCCGTGCCGAGCCCGGCAATGTCCAAGACGTAATCGAGTTTCGGGTCGAGTTGCTCGCGGCCGCTGGCCTTCCAATACAGCCGCAAGTTGTCTCGTCCGGATAGGTGCGGCAAGAACCCGGGGCCCTCGATGAACGATCCGATGTTCGCCAGGGTCGCGGCACCGGGGAAGACAGGTTGGCCGAACACGTAGGCGCTACCGCCGGTCGGGTAGATGAGTCCCATGACCATCCGCATAGTGGTCGTCTTGCCCGCGCCGTTGGGCCCTAGGAGGCCGAGCACTACTCCCCTGGGCACCGTGAAGGTGACACCGGTGACTGCATGAACACCGTCCTTGAATTGCTTGGACAGGCCCTCGACAGCGATCGGGGTATCCGCCAGATCCTCCCGGGCCGAAGTGCGCGTCCCTCCTGGTCGCAACACTCGAACTGCCGCAGCAATCAGTACCAGGCTCACCAGGGCGATCAACGGCCAGCGCCAAAGCGGGGTCCCGGTCGACTCGGCAATCATCGGGTTGAGTGCGACACGGACGGATGACCCGGCGAGTCCGATCGAATAGACGGCGGGGCCAGGGGGCATGCGAAACGCCTGGTCGGTGGTGCCGACCACCACACTCAGTCGCTCACCGGCTGCCACATCGCGGACGATCGCCGGGAGAACTACCTCGATCACCTGCGGCGTGGGTCCGATCTCGTCGATTCGAATAGGGGAAACCAGGCCATTGGGCAGCAGTGGTCGTTCCGTGCCCCCGATTACCTGCAAACTGGCGAACAGTGTGACGTCCTCCGCCGGCTGGTCGCTACTTATCTCGAGGTCGACACTCGACGCACCCACGATTTGCAACGGCTCGGTCAGCGGCTCGGAGGTAAACGCCGCTGTCTGATTCGGCAAGGGGAGGGCGAGCAGGTTTCCGGCCAAGCCCGCCAGCCCCCCGGTACCCGGGAGGGAAGAGATCGCAGCTGGTACACCACCGGCAGGTGCCAATACTTGCTGGGTTGGTCCACTGATGGAGATCTGCTCCTGCGATGCGCCGAAGAGCCCTGGGAATCCGTCGCTTGACAGCAGTTCGATCTCGGTCGTGCCCTGTCCCCCGAAGGCGGAACCTTCTACGAGCGAGGCCTCGAACTCGTTCGTGATCTCGGGGCCATCGGCGAGGTGGAAGGAGAACCATTGGGCATTCAAGTCCCGAAGTCGCTCGGCCTCGCTGACGCCGCCGTCGTGGCCGCCGGCATGCCAGACAACTTTGACGTCGTCGTTGACCGCTGAGATCTGCTCAGCATTGGCACTCGTTTGGGCGAGCGGAAACAGCGAATCCGATTGACCGCCGGCGAGCAAAGTGGGCGCGGTGATGCGGTCAGTGATGGTGGCTGGAGACGAGACGGCCATCAATTCACGAGCTTGATCGGTCAGGACGCCATCGGCCGCGGCGGTGGAATAGGCCGCACACCAATCAGGGGCGAATCGTCCACAGTCGGTGACCTGGCCATCACGTGAGATCAATCCTGCGCTGAAGAACAATCCGCTCCACAGTTGTTTGAAGACCCCTGTCTGTTCGCTACCAATCACGGACTGACCGAAGAGCGAGGTTTGGAGATCGTTCCAAGTGATGTCCGCGTAAATCGCATCGACCCGCTCGTCGTAACCGGCGATCAGTAAAGAAAGTGCTCCACCGTAGGAACCACCGGCGAAACCTGTCCGTGGATCGCCAGCGGCATCTTGTCTTACTGAATTCTGTGTTGCGAGGTAGTCGATGATCGATTCGGCATCGGCAACTTCGAATTCCGGACTATTCATCGAGATTCGGCCGGTGGATTCACCGAAGCCGCGTGCGGTGTACGCCAGAACCACGAAACCCTCGTCAACGAGGTGTTCTGCTTCGGTCGTCACCGATTCCTTACTTCCTCCGAAGCCGTGGGCGAGAACGATGGCTGGGGCGGGGGTGCTCGCAGGCAGGTACAGATTCGCGTCGAGCTCCACGGGCGTGCGGTCTTCTGCACTTGTTGGACCGCCCTCGAGGGTTAGCTCTTGCGGAGGCTCGGCGGCGTAGGCGACCTGGACCAAGGAGGTAGGAGCCACCAGCGGCGAGAAGGCTAGAGCCAGGACTACTCCGGTCGAAAGTGACACGCGCCGTCGGATTTTCCCCACCTAGGCAGCATACGTTTTTTCCGAAAGTCCGCTTAATCGTCTGCGTCGCCGCGTAAGAGTGACTGGGGTAGCACTGACCACCGGTAGCCGCCATTGTTCGGTTGCAGGACCCACACAAGATCGAATCGGCTCTCAGGCCAATGCTGGGGGACATCAAGGATATTCGTAACGGCGAAAGCGGCGACGAAAGCGGGAATACTTCCGTGGTGCCACACCACGAGTGTCGGAAGTTGGCTGTGTTCGATGTCCTGCACCACAGCCGAGTAGTCCTTCGGAATGACCATCGACTCGATCGTGATCCCCAATCGCTGCGCGGTAGGCAGTCCTGTGTCGTGTTCCCGCTTGCTCTTGTAGCTCTGGCTCGGGGCGGTAACGATCACCCGCGAAGGTGTGACCAGTCCTGGGCGGGTGGAAACATCCGCGAACAGGGCTGCAAGCGCACCGGCCCGGGTCCAGCCGCGCACAGATAAAGAGTGCTCATCGTTCCTACCGTCCGGTGTCACACCTTGGTGATCCTTGTCGGGCTTCTCGCCGTGGCGGATGAATATCACGGTGGGTAGCGCCACCGCTTCACTCGGAGTGGATGCTGGCCCAGTCGAGGAGTCAGTCACTCTGGTTCTCTTTTGTGTTGGCAGCGGCTTGCTTCATGACGGTGGCGCCGCTCACGAGTGCCCGTCGCCAGGGCGGTACCCCTTCAATCTCGATTTCCAGGCTGAAACTCAGCACGGTACGAATCAACACGATGACCGCAAGCACGCCGACGTTCTCCAAAGTGGGGTAGACCGCGACGGTTCGCACCAGGTCTCCTGCCACCAATATTTCCAGCCCGAGCAGAATCGCCCCGCCGAACGATTGGCGCATCGTCTTATAGGTGCCTGTGCCTGAATGTGAACTCCGGTAGGTGCGCAAAGCCAGTCCGGCAGACCAGAACAGACCGACCAGGATTACTACGGCGGCCAGGATCTCGAAGATCTGGGCGATCGCCAACATCACTTCGGTGTAGGGGAATAGATTCGCCAGACCGCCTTCTTCCATGCGCTAGGTATACCGCGCTCGCAGGTGCACGGTCGATGCCCGGTCCTGCCCTACAGTGCTCAGGTGCTTCGCCTAGTAGTCAATGTGATTCGAGGCGCCCTCATCGGCGTCGCAGAGGTGATTCCCGGAGTAAGCGGTGGAACGATCGCCTTGATCGTCGGCATCTACCGGACCGTCATCGATGCCATCGCAGATGCGGTATTGGCCCTTCGGCAGTTGGTCGGGCTGGCGGAAGGCGGGCCGTCAGGACGGCGTTTCGCTACCACGTTGGGTCGCTTGCCTTGGGGCTTACTCATCCCGGTTGGGGTAGGGATGGCCGCAGCCGTTGTCGTTGGCGCTCGGGTAATCGAGCCACTACTCGAGGAACACCCCATTCCGATGCTGGCGCTGTTCTTCGGACTCGTTCTCGCTGGAATCTGGGTGCCGGCCCACATGGTGCATCGCGGGGCTGGCTGGAAGCCCAGATACGTGGTGGCTGCAGCCCTCGCCGCCATCGCGCTTTTCTTTCTGACAGGTTTGCCGTCAGGGAACATCGCCGATCCGAACCCGTTGATTGTGATGTTGGCCGCGGCGGTGGCGATCTGCGCATTGGTGCTTCCAGGAGTTTCGGGCTCATTCTTCCTGCTGTCACTGGGGATGTACGAGCCGACTTTGGATGCGGTGAATGACCGGGACTTCGTCTATCTAGGGGCGTTTGCGCTGGGTGCGATCGTGGGACTCGGAGCCTTCGTCACCTTGCTGAAGTGGTTACTCCACCACAAAGCTGCGATCACGCTGGCCGTGCTCACCGGCTTGATGGTTGGCTCCTTGAGAGCGTTGTGGCCCTGGCAAGACGACGAACGCAATCTGTTGACTCCAGATGCCGATGTGGCGATAGCGCTCGGAATGCTTCTCGTTGGCGTCTTAGTTGTCGTTGTCCTTCTCCTGATCGAGCGCAAACTCGGCATCAGTGAGGAACAGTCCGATGAGGATCTGCTCTTGGAGCAGGTCGACTGAGGAATCACACCTGGCTGATCATTCTTCGATGCCGGGGCTGAAAGCAGTCCTCCTCTTTGGGCGTCCGGGCCTGCGTAACGGTCGAGGGAGGTCACGTACCCTGGTGAAGTGAGCCAGATCCAGGGGCGTGGCGCTCGGCGCTTTGGTTTGGGCTTCACCCTGGTTCTGTTGTCGGTTGTGGCGCACTCCGCCGCCGCCGGTTCGCTACCGTCCCTTCCGGGGCTGCTCGGCGCGGTTCTGGTGGCCACAGCACTGGCCTTCGCTTTAGGTGACCGACGCCGTTCGGCCGGTCAGATGTTCGTCCTCCTGCTCGGCGGACAAGTCCTGCTACACCTGGTGATGTCGGCGATGGGCCATCACACTTTCGCGTTGGTACCTGATAGCCAGATGCTCGTGGCGCATATTGGGGCAGCCGCTGTGGCTGCGATTTTGTTCGCGAAGTCCGAAGCGCTTGCGATGCGTTGGTGGACCGCAGCCCGCCGGATACTCGGAGCACCCGAACTCGTCCTTCCACGACTGCGGATCGCCACCATCGCTTACTCGCGATTCGAAGACCCTGCGCGGCGTAGTGACGTATGCCTATCTGCATTTTCTGGCAGAGGGCCACCGCTGCCTACCTAGCGCGCCCGAACCGATCTCCTAAGTAGGTGATGCGGGCGCGCCTTGGCGTTCTCACTCACCAGTTTTCGTAAAGGAGATTTCTATGCGTTTTCGTATTGGCGGCCTAGTAGCCGTCGCGGTAGGTCTGTTCGCCGTGGCCCTTGCAAATCCTGTTCAGGCCGACCCTGCTCCCCTTGCGGGTTCGGAGTGCTCGATGTCTGGAGCTACTCGATTCGCCGAAGGTCAGACATTCATTTGCGAGCGGACTGGGGCTCGCCTGAGATGGAGTGATGGGATCCGGCGCAGCAATTCGCCCCTCGTGGTTGAAGATGCCTGGATCAAGGTGATGAATTCAGGGATGACATCGGCTTTCGCGAGGGTTACTAACCCCACTAATGAGCCGATCCGTGTCATCGCCGCTCGGTCGATTCGCTTTACCCCGGCGATGGAACTGCACGAGGTGTTAATGGAAGACGGTTCCATGCAGATGCAACAAAAACCCGGCGGTTTTGTCGTGCCAGCGAGGGAAACCATCACCCTCGCGCCGGGCGGTGATCACTTGATGCTGATGAACATCAAGCAACCGATCACCGCCGGGGAACAGGTGCCGATCCGACTCATCACCGCCGATGGCGGACGCGTCAAGTTTGAGGCGATGGGTCGGGTATTCGCAGGTGCTAACGAGAGTTATGACGATCTCACTCGCGGAATAGCTTCACACTCATGAGTGACCACGACGAGAGACAAGAAAGCGGAATATCTCGTCGTGGACTACTCACCGCTGGTGGCGCCGCATTGGCCGGCGCCACCGGTGGAGTGGTCCTCGGCAGAGTTAGCGCACCCGATGTGAACAGTCAGTCAGCGACAGCACCGATAGCCCGCCCGGGATTGGGCCATGACAACCCCGCAGGGGCAAGTGCACGGCAAACAATCGATTTCCATGGCATCCATCAGGCTGGCATCGACACCCCTGAACAGACCTATGCCTCATTCCTGGGCATCAACTTGAGGCGGCCTAGTGCCCAGGATGCGGCGAGTGTTCTTCGAATCGTGAGCGATGATGCTGCCCGATTGATGGCGGGTGAGCCTGCCTTGGGTGACACCGAGCCGGAGATCTCGCGAATACCAGCCCGGTTGTCCGTCACGGTCGGTTTAGGCCACTCGCTGTTCGAAAAGACCGGGCGCGCGGATCAAATTCCCGCGTATTTCCCCACCATCCCCTCGTTCAGCACCGATCAACTGGAGGATCGCTGGTCGAGCACCGACTTCTACCTACAGATCGCCTCGGATGATCCCTTGACCTTGGCGCATGCCCAACGATTGATAGTCAAGGGGTTATCTACCCTGACCACCGTTGCGTGGGTGCAACCAGGATTCCGGTCGCCTACCCCGGCGAATGAGGGTGGTCAAGCCAGTAGGAATCTGATGGGTCAGGTTGATGGCACAGTCAATCCACAACCGGGCAGCGCGCAATTCGACGCGGCGGTCTGGACTTCCGGCACACCGCGATGGGCGGTGGGCGGAACCGTTGTAGTGGTACGCCGCATCCGGATGTTGCTAGATGAGTGGGATCGGATGGATGTGGGTGCCAAGGAATTGGTGATTGGACGAAAGTTGGACACCGGTGCTCCGTTGGGCGGCGAGTCGGAGAGCGAACCACTGCGGTTCGACGTCCTCGATGACACGGGGTTGCCCGTTATTCCCTCAAGTGCCCACGTTCGAATCGCACACGCGAATAGCGATGAAGAAATGATCCTGCGCCGTCCGTACAGCTACGACGCCGGTTTTGTTGATGGAGTCCAGGATGCTGGGCTTATCTTCGCTGCCTACACCGCCGATCCGCGCAGATCGTTCATCCCTATGCAGGAGCGGTTGGCGCAAAAGGACGCCTTCAACAGATGGAATGTTGCCATCGGATCGGCTACCTACTTGATTCCACCGGGCTGCGCCGCGGGCGATTACCTTGCTTCAGAGATCTTCGCCTGAGTAATTCGGGCGCTCAGCGCGAGGGCGACTCCGATGATCACGATGGCAACCCCTACTACCTCGCGAAGGGTAGGCAATTCGCGGAACAAAATGATGGAGTAGACGATCGCCACGGGAGGAACGAGGTAGTAGTACAGCACCACTCTGGAAACGGGGAGTAACTGCAGAAGGCGGGCGAGTAGGACGTAGCCGCCGCATGTGACTATCAAGACCAGTACTGCTATACCCCACCACGCCGTGGCGGTGGCACCTGGAATTTCGTCGGACGTGGTGGGAATAGCCCATGCGAAGAGAAAGATCCCCGGCCAGGTCCCATGGAATGTCACAGCAAGCGGGTTTTGTCGCTGCAGTAGCGGTTTCAACAGAACCGAGTACGTACCTAGGCTGAGGGCGGCAATCAAAAGCAACACGATTCCCCAGGAGCTGCTGACGCCTTCGCTAGTCCCAAGAAGGTAGATCCCACCGATGGATATCAAAACGCCGATCCACCGTAAGAGCGGGATGCTTTCGCGAAGTAGTACGGCTGATAGTGCCAAGGAAATCAGTGGGGCGGTGTTGACCAGAGTCGATGCGACCCCAACCGATGTTTGCGCGATCGCAGTGTTCAGTATCAACTGGAACATGGAGATACCGAGCTGGCCGATGGCGCCAGCAATCAAAAGGTCCCTCCATGGCATCCGCAAGGACGTTCGAAGAATCAGAGCCAGTAGCGCGAGAGCTCCAGTGGCGAGCAGGGCCCGCATGAAAACGATGGACACTGGGGAGAAGCTCTGCTCGGCTGCGCGAATAGCGGGGAAAGACGATCCAAAGAATGCAACGGTCAAGGTGAAGACGGCAGCCGATTTGGCAGATGCTTTCGTCACGTTCGTATCAGTTCGTCGGACAAATTAGTTCGTCGCGCAAGTCAGTCCGTCATTCGCGGTGAGTAGTCCCACGACGAAATCGTCCGTGGCTCGATTCTGATCGCGACTTCGGAGTCTGTTCTCGATAGCAGCCATTCGCTCAATTGGCTGGTGTCGTTGCCTTGGTAGCGCGCAATCAATCGCCGCAGTACTTCCTCAACATCGTCGTCATTCAAGTGCGCTGTTCCGGTGCCCCGAACCCCACGGTAGGGCGGTTTGTCACCGGCAACTTCGAAACCAACGCGGTCATCGCGCTGCAGACGCCTGGTAAGTAGAGACGATCGTTGGGTGCAGCACCACAGTTCCAGGTCTTTCGGGGCGAACCACAGGCTCTGTACGAGCGGCCCTGAGGAGCCATTCGTCGCGAGGCGAACGGGGATGGTGGCATCGTCGAGAAAGCGGGTGATGGTCTCGATATCCCAGGGACCAGAAGCGACGCGGGTCATGGCGGTGAGTATTGCAGTGCTTCGGATAGCCTTCGTCGGCCCGACATCCCGCCACCCATTTCACCCGAAGCCGGGCCCGATCGATTCGTGAGGGGAGGGTGTCAATGGCCGCGATTCTCGCGCTGCTGTCCAGCCTTTCCTGGGGAACGGCCGATTTCCTCGGTGGCTTGGCGGCCAGACGCGTGGGAACGGTCCGGGTTCTGGCCGTCTCATACCCGGCCGGTGCTGTAGTCATCACCGGTGCAGCGTTCGTCTTGATCCCCGGTGAATTGTCCGCACGAACCTGGTTGACCGGCCTCGCAGCGGGGGCTGGTGGGGTTGTCGCGATCGGCTTGCTCTACGCCGCGCTCACGCGCGGGCAGATGGGCGTGGTTTCGCCGATCACTGCGGTGTTGTCCGGAGCCGTACCGGTAGGAGTAGGACTTTTTCTTGGAGAGACCCTGTCGCTCCTGGCCGCCGTGGGAGTCGTGGCCGCTGGCGTTGCGGTGGTTTTGGTCAGTCGACAGGCGGGTCCACACCGCAGCACACCAAGGAACGCGATCGTGTTGGCGAGCGCTAGCGGGCTGGCGATAGGTATCTACCTGAGCATTTTGGGCACATCTCCATCGGAATCAGGAGTATGGGTAGCTTCGATAGGCCGCTGGGTGTCCAGCGTCTTGGTGGCTGCGGCCCTGCTCGTCGTGCTTCGGCTCGGGGCTGCGAATCGCGAAACGCGACCGGGCCGGTCCGGTGGTGCATACCCGTGGAGCCTCGCCCTCGCCGCAGGCACTTTGGATGCACTGGCCAATGCGGTCTTCCAACTAGCTGCGCAGCGGGGTTCCTTGGCCATCGTTGCGGTGATTGGCTCGTTATATCCGGCGGCAACGGTCGTGCTGGCCCGGTATCTCTTGCATGAGCGGCTGTCTCGCGTCCAACTCTCCGGTGTGCTTTTGGCCCTACTCGCAGCGGGCGTTTTGGCCGCCTCATAGGCGCGACACGGGGGTCGCATTGCGCTGGCCGCGCACAAGATTGTGCGACGGTGGTGCCATGCGGTCATTTTCCAAGATTTCAGCGGCAGTCATCTCCAGTATCGCGCTTGTTGCAGCCGGCTTAGTCGGCGCTGCACCAGCGGGCGCCGCCGCCGGGGACGTGACCGAAATCGGTCTGGCATCCGGGGCCACACCCCGAGACGTTGCCAAGGGCCCGGACAACAACATGTGGGTGACCGGCGGAGCCTCGAAGACGATCGCGAAGGTGACGCCACAAGGCGCCGTCACCGCATATGCCCTTCCGCTACCGGCCAATGTGGGGAATCCGTGGGGGATCGCTGCCGGACCGGATGGCAACATGTGGTTCACGCTGCGCGATGGCGGCAAGCTCGGGCGTATGACCATGGCAGGCGCCGTTTCCATCATCGATCTAACGGATCCGGCGATGCGGCCGCAAGACATCGCTGCCGGACCGGACGGCAACATGTGGTTCACCGAGCTGGGTGGGCGAATCGGGCGCGTCACGATGGCCGGGGCGGTATCGATGTTCAACGTGCCGTGGGCTAACTCCAGGCCGCATAGCATCGTGAACGGTCCCGACGGCAGTAGTCGGCTGTACTTCACCGATGCAGGCGCCGACCGCATCGCTTACGTGCTCGTCGATGGCACGACTTACGGCAGCGTTGCCTTGGCGACGGCTTCTGATCCGACCGGCATTGCGAATGTGGATGGCGCCATCTGGTTCGCGATGACAGCCAGAAGCCAACTGGGCAAACTGGTGGCCGACACGACCGTCTTGGAGATGGCAGTACCGGGTGCTCCCTCAAATATGACTTCCGGTGTAGGCAACACCATGTGGGTGTCCTTGTCCGCCCGTAACTCGGTGGCCAAGTACTCCGCCCAAGGCGCGCCCCTTGGGGAGTACCCGCTGACCAGCCCTAATTCGGTACCGACTGGCTTGACCGAAGGCCCCGGCACCAACATCTGGGTGGCCCAGACACAGGCCGGCCAGGTGGCGCGCGTCGAATCCGGCCAAGTGCCGGTTGCTACCGCGGCTCCTGCGATTACCCCGAATACTGGAGTGCGCGCCGGCATGACACTGACTGCTTCGAATGGTTCATGGAACTTCAGCCCGACCAGTTTCGTCTACCAGTGGCAGGCCTGCAGTAGCGGCACAGACGCGAACACCTGCTCCAACATTTCCGGAGCGACGGGTCAAACGTACGTCGCCACGGCGGCTAATACCAACCAGTACCTGCGAGTTGCCGTGCAAGCTGTGAACGGCAGCGGACCAGGAGCGCCTTCGGCTTCGGCTCTCGTAGGGGTAGGAACCACTCCAGCGCCTGCCCCGACACCGGTTTCCGGAGGTCAAACCGTCACGATCGCCGAAGGCGTGACCTTGACCCTGAAGGCGGCCAAGCGCCCTCGCGCTGGGAAGAAAAAGTCCTTCGCGGTGATTGCGAATACCGGGAACATCAAGGGAAAGAACCGCATCACCATCGTGGATTCGGCCGGCCGCGAACGGCAGGTAATCGCAAAGGGTCGTTGGCTCAAGCCGCTGGGCACTGATGCTAAGCGAGCATTGAAGCGCAAGCGCATCAGTGTCAACTTGCCGCCGGGCACTTACACGGTCAAGGCGGTCTTCACCCCCACGCGGGCCTTCCGAGATAACTATCCGGTGGCGACGATGTCCAAGGTGATGACTATTCGTCCCCGACGCTGATCGGACTAGGGTCCGATCGTGCGGACCGATCGGATCGTTCATGTCATTCATTGTCATGCCGAAGGTGAAGTAGGGGACGTCGTGGTCGGTGGTGTCAAGCCACCGCCGGGTGCCTCGCTCTGGGAACAATCGCGTTTCATTGCAACCGATGGCTCACTCCGCGATTTTCTGTTGAATGAACCGCGAGGTGGCGTGTTTCGGCATGTGAATCTCTTGGTTCCACCGATTGATCCGGGAGCCGACGCCGGTTTCATCATCATGGAGCCGGAAGACACTCCGCCCATGTCTGGGTCGAATTCTTTGTGTGTTGCCGCGACGGTTGTCCACACCGGGCTGGTCAGTGCTACCGATCCGCTCACCACAGTGGTTCTCGAAGCTCCAGCGGGAATCATCCGGGTGAATATCGAGACGAATAACGGGGACATCGGTGCGTTGTCTTTGACGAATGTGCCGAGTTTTGTGGAACGGCGGGACGAGTTTCTTTCGGTCCCTGGTATAGGGGAAGTGCGGGTAGACACCGCATTCGGTGGAGACAGCTTTGTGATCGCTCAAGCCGCGGACGTTGGAGTGGACATCACACCCGACAATGCCGCTGAGGTTGCGCGGATAGGCCGAGCATTGTGTGATGCGGCGAACGACCAATGGCGCTTTGTCCATCCCGATATGCCGGACTGGGATCACTTTTCTTTCGCCTACCTCGTTGGTGAACTCGAGGAATCCGGAGGAGTGATGACTTCTCGCAATGCATGTGCGATCAATCCGGGCAAAGTTGATAGGTCGCCAACGGGTACGGGGTGTTCGGCGCTCATGGCTTTGCTGCACGAGCGGGGTGATCTCGGTGTCGGTCAGCTGTATCGGGCTGAATCGATCATCGGTTCCACCTTCGATTGCACCATCGTGGACACCACTGAGGTGGCTGGACGATCCGCGGTGATTCCGCAGATCTCCGGGCGCGCCTGGGTCTACGGCATGACTCAGTACTACCGGGATCCGCAGGATCCGTGGCCGGGTGGTTACCGGTTGACCGACACCTGGCCAAGGCTCAGGGATCTGTGATGCGATCAGTCATGCCTCGAGTTCGGGCTCGGCCCCCGATGTAGTTCGCAGGCCGCGATCCATCAGACGTAAACCCCACCCCACGCTGGGTCCGATCAGCAGCGCGAAGATCACCGTTCCCAGTCCCACCGTGCCGCCCAAGAGGAAACCCAAGACCAGCACGGTGATCTCGATCGCGAGGCGCACTCGCGCCACCGGGATGTCGAACTTGGTGTGGATCCCGGTCATCCAGCCATCTCGCGGGCCAGGGCCCAGATTCGTTGTGAGATACAAGCCGCTACCGAGGCCGATGGCGGCAATGCCGATCAGCACGAAGAGGACTCGAAGCCACATTGCGTCTGGATGCGGCAAGAACCACACCCCCACCTGCAATGCAGCTGCGATAACGATTGCGTTCGCGATCGTGCCCAGGCCTGGTCTTTCGCGTAGCGGAATCCACAGGAGCAAGACAAGACAACTGATCACGAATGTCGCCGAGCCGATCGTCAACGGGGTCCACATGGTGAGACCTTCGGCCAGAACCGTCCAAGGCCCGTTGCCCAATTCGGCAACGACGAGCAATGCTTCACCCGTACCGAACAACCACAATCCGATGATGAGTACGCCTAGCGTGCTCGGGTGGGCTTTCCACCTCGACGATGACCGCCATGGTGTTACCGGAATTGATCGCGAGGGTCGCAACCACCCGAAGAAACCAGGCGATCGAGACGATGAATCATTCACCTGTCTTCTCCGGTCATGGCAGCGTTACCGTACTGCCCATGAGACCGTACTGCCCATGAGATCGGCACCGATTTTCTTCGCCGCTTCGGTGGGGGTATTGGCAATGATCCTGGGTGGGTGTGCGCCGGACGATCCCGCCGCTGTCTTGCCCACAGGCGAAGAGTCGATAGCCCAGACGACACCGCCGGGAGTTGGCGAACGAATACTGGACAACCAGGAATTGACGGTGCGCGATCAGCGCGTCACCTACCCCGACAGGAAGCCAGCTCGGATCAGCAGCGAGACGTTCGTCCTGGAACCTGGGGAACAGACCGGTTGGCGCCGGCATCGGGTTCCCGTGTACGTGCATGTTCTCGCCGGTACTTACACAATCGATTACGGCGACGGTGCCTTGGTTGAGTATCCCGAAGGGTCGGCCTTCGTCCAAGCCACGAAAGTCGATTACAACGGGACCAACGTGAGTGAAGAACCGGTTTCGATCCTGCGCGTGTATATCGGCGCCAAAGGTGTGCCGGACGTCATCGAACGCTGATTCGGATCAGTGCTCTGGAGCGGTGTCTAGGTCTGTGCCGTCGGCGATGTCTGCTAACTCGACGAGTCGAACATCGTCGCGAGAATCCAAGAAGGTCCTGGCGCCGCTATCTCCTGTGACGGTGTCGATGAGTTCACGGAAATTCTCACGATCGATGCGGGCTGGGTGGCCGCGGGTGCCGTGGAAAGTTCCGACGGCAATGCCATCCGGGGCAGCCAGGACCCTTTCGATCGCTGCTGTTGTCATCCCGGGAAGGTCTACCAGCGTGATTAGCGCGTAGTCGGCATCGGTTGTTGCGTTCACCCACTTCAATCCGATGCGCAACGACGATCCCATCCCTTCTTCCCAGCCATGGTTGACGATGACCTGTGCCCCGTCGACGTTGCCTTCCCAGGCCCCGAGAATCACGAAAATCGGATCGCAACCGGCTTCGCGCAGAATCCGCACGGCACGGTCGACAAGTCGTTCATTCTCGAATACGAAAGGTGCTTTGGGACCGCCGAATCGTCTGCCGGCGCCGGCGGCTAGCACGATACCGGCGGCTTTGACTGGGCTTGTGGTGGTCGTGTCGGTCAACGAGGCGCTCCTGGGTGGATTGGGCCGACTGTCTGGGTTAGGTGACGACCAGAGCCGCCCCATCGGGACTGGACGATTTCCGCGGCGATGGAGACGGCTGTCTCCTCGGGTGTGCGAGCGCCGAGATCGAGTCCGATCGGTGAGTGCAGTCGTGAGAGTTGCTCTTCGGGTATCCCCGCTTCACGTAAGCGCTCCAGCCGGTTTTCATGGGTTCGTCGAGATCCCATGGCACCGATGTAACCGGCTTTGCTTGCCAGGGCCGCTTGGAGTGCTGGGACATCGAACTTCGGATCGTGCGTCAACACAGCAATAACGGTGCGCTCGTCCACGGGTTGTTGTTCCAACCAGCGGTGTGGCCAATCCACTACAACGTCGTCGGCTTCAGGGAATCGCTTCTTCGTGGCGAACACGGGGCGAGCGTCGCACACCGTTACTCGATAGCCGAGGACTTTGCCGATGCGAACAAGAGCGGCTGAGAAATCGATCGCGCCGAAGACGAACATCTGTGCTGGTGGGGCGTAACTCGCCACGAACACATCGAGCCCCTCGCCGAGGCGTTCGCCTTCGGGTCCGTAGTGCAAGAAGCCGGTGGTTCCCGCGGCCAGCATGCCGAGGGCGTCTTCTCGAACAGTGTCATCGAGGCGGCCTGTCCCTAGTGAGCCTTCAGCGTGTTCCGGGCGCACCACCAAGTGCCTACCGATGAGTGCCGGTGATTCCTCGGTCGCTTTCACGATCGTGGCAACAGCCACCGGCTCTTCGGCGGCAATGCTTGCCGCGATTCCCTCGAGTTCGGGCCACGAGTCGGGGTCAACTCGTTCGGCGAAGACTTCGATGATTCCTCCGCAGGTGAGTCCGACACCGAAGGCTTCGTCGTCGCTTATTCCGTAGGTCTCATAGCGGGGTAGACCGTCGTCCAAGATCTGCACACCGAGATCGAACAAGGCCCCCTCGACGCATCCGCCGCTGACCGAGCCCACCGCCTCGGATCCAGCGGTGACCAACATCGCCGCTCCAGCCGGGCGTGGCGCGGACTTCCACGTACGCACAACCGTTGCCATGGCCGTCGGCCTACCCGACCGGTAGGCAAGGAGCAGATCATCGAGCACCTCTCGCATAATCAGCAGGGTAGGCCAATAATGGGGCGATGGCGGGCTCTCAGGTTCACGACACCGATCAGCAGACGAGTGCTCCGGGAGCGGCGTCGGGGGTAACTAGCGGAGTAGCTCGCAAGGTATGGGTCGGAACCGATCCGATCGATGCCCAGGAGATCCAGGCTTTGGTTGCCGATCCAGCCGCCGGCGCGAGCGTCGTATTCACCGGCGATGTCCGCGATAACGATCACGGGCGAACGGTGGTGGCGCTGACCTATGAAGCCCACCCGGGGGCCGAAGTGATCTTGCGGGAGGTGGCCCAAGAAGTGCTCGGGCGCCACGAGGTGATTGCACTAGCCGTGGCCCATCGCTACGGGCCGATCGAGATCGGGCAGTCCGCGTTGGTAGCCGCAGCGAGCGCTCGTCACCGCCAACAGGCGTTCGATGCCTGTATCGCTTTGGTGGAGGAGACCAAAAAGCGGATCCCGGTGTGGAAGCATCAACGTTTCGACGACGGTACCGAAGAGTGGGTGAATTGCGCGTGAGTGAACAACCGGCCCCAACCGAGCAACCGACTGAGTCGCTCGTAGACACCTACGGGCGCATTCATCGGGACATGCGGGTCTCCTTGACCGATCGCTGCTCGCTGCGCTGCAACTACTGCATGCCGGTGGACTTCGCCGATTGGATCCCCGGCGAACAGCTTCTGACCACCGATGAGTTGATGATGGTGCTCGATGTTGCGACCGACATGGGTATCGAGCAGGTGCGCCTCACCGGCGGGGAGCCATTGCTGCGTCCGGATGTTGTCGACATCGTGCGCAAGATCTACGCACTTCCCAAAGCGCCCAAGATCTCCCTGACTTCGAACGGTTTGCGCCTTCCCAAACTTGCCCAGCAACTCGCAGACGCCGGCCTTGAACGGGTGAACGTCAGCCTGGACACGCTCAACCCCGAGCGCTTCAAGGAAATGACGCACCGGGATCGGTTCGATGATGTCCTTGCGGGAATCGAAGCCGCCAAACAGGCAGGGCTGTTGCCGGTCAAGGTGAACACGGTCTTGATGCGCGGAGTCAACGACGACGAAGCCGTGCCGCTGCTACGCCATGCACTCGACAACAGTTGGAATCTGCGATTCATCGAGCAGATGCCCTTGGATGCAGGTGGGTTGTGGGCGCGACCGAAAATGGTCACCGCAGACGAGATCATGGAGATGCTGTCCGAGGAATTCGAGCTCACCGCGGTGCCTGGGCGCGGTTCGGCGCCGGCCGAGGAGTGCGACGTGGATGGCGGCCCGGCCACGGTCGGCATCATCGCGAGCGTGTCGCGCCCCTTCTGCGCGGCGTGCGACCGACTTCGACTCACCGCCGACGGGCAGTTCCGCAATTGCCTATTCGCGCA
>Ga0102945_1000261_pt1 | contig 16232 bp, 19 predicted proteins | sample SalPonred_H2O_MG_FD_78207 | JGI IMG/M metagenome (GOLD analysis project Ga0102945, IMG submission 78207) | Salt pond water microbial communities from South San Francisco under conditions of wetland restoration - Salt Pond MetaG R2_restored_H2O_MG ...
ATGATCTCCCTGTCACACTTCTTCATCAGCGGCCCTTCGGTCGGCTAGCTCAAGGTGGTTAGAGACCTCGAGTCAAGCCCCGAAGGGCCGCACCAATGAGCACCGACACGAACACCGGCACCAGGACCAAAGGAAGATCAGCTGTCCGCCAGCAAGGAGATCAACTGACCGCCGACAAGGAGACTGTCATGTCCGCTGACACGTCGGCGCTGCCGGGGCTAACGCCGCGATGAAGTCTTGCTTCGCCCTGTTGCAGAACAACGTCCTAGATCGGAAAGTCTGAGCCACCCGCGAGGAACTACGCATCGCGATCGTCACCTAGATCGAACGCACCTATCGCGGACGCCGTGGGCAAGATTCCCTCGGCCGATTGACCCCCATCCAATTCGAGACCAAGATGACCACACCAGCCACTCAGGCTGCCTAAGCGAACATGTCACCTGATCGTGCATCAGTCCCTACATGAAACCAACGCAGTTGCGTACGTGAGTCAAATCCATGACCCATGCGCGGTTCGGGGTTCACGCGGTGAAGTTCCGATCAAGCAGATCGGCGGCATGCTGCCCGTCCTTGGCAGGGAAGTCGGGCGCACGCATTTGGCGCGGCGGATTCTGTTCAACCCCAGGGCTTTCATTGCACGCTCTACCAACCCTGGCGACGTCTCCGGCATGGTCCGCTGGATGAGGGCGATCAACTTCCGCCGACCAGACAGTCTCTCCGGGGTCAACCGACGGATGCCAGCAATCGGGCCGTGTTCATCTACAGCCCACGCGGCATCGCGCACCACATCCAGCACCATCGCATCTGTCACCGTGCGATCGGCAACATGCTTACTGGCGGTGACCCAGGGTCGGGCGGTTTGTGCAACGATCTGGCAGTAATGAGAAGTTAGCACCCGGCAGATCGGTATGAACACAAGATCAGCGTGGCGGCACTCGTCGATGAACGCAATGATCAACGGTCTCGGGTCTCGGGTTTAATTTTCAAACATACCGCGGCTCGCCGAAGAACGTCGCTGTTGTCCTCTAGGCGGCGGACCTTGGCTTCGAGATTCTTTTGATCTAAGCCAACGTCTCACTGGTGGCACCGCGGCGCTGGCCGCTATCGATCTGCGCCTGTAGTCACCAACGTCGCGCAATCTCAGCACCCACCCCATCGCGTTTTGCGACCGCCTGACCGGCCGCCGTAGGGATCGGATGCTCCACGACTTGTTCCAGAATCCGCTGAAAGCACCGTTCCTTGACCTGCGGATCAATCTTTTCGGCTTGACGTACATCCTGGCAACCCACGATGGTGCAGCCCCAAACCTAGCGCGCTTCTCGGTGACCTTCTGCACCTTTGGCTTCCAGGGCCGGTGGGACGCAGGCTATTGTTGGCGCATTCACTGGGCGCTGACCGGGGGTGTTTGTGGTGCAGATCATCATTCCGATGTCAGGTTTTGGAGAGCGGTTTCGTAGAGCCGGCTACGACGTGCCGAAACCCCTCATTGAACTTGAGGGCAGGCCAATGATTGCCCACGTCCTAGAAATGTTTCCAGGTGAAGAAGATGTGATTTTCGTCTGCAATAGGGAGCACGTATCAGATCCAGCGTACGGCATGGCGCGCATACTCCAAGAGCTCTGCCCGACTGGCCAAATGGTCACAATCGACCCGCACAAGTTCGGACCTGTTCACGCGATTCAGCAAGCACGGGACTTCATTAACCTTGACATTCCGACCGTTGTGAATTACTGCGACTTCACCTGTTTGTGGGACTGGAGCCACTTCAAGTGGTTTGTTGAAGAAGCACAGTGCGCTGGGGCGATTCCTGCGTACAGGGGCTTTCATCCGCACTCGCTCGGAACAACCAACTACGCGTACCTGCGCGAGTCCAAGGGCTGGGTAACTGAGATCCAGGAGAAGCAGCCATTCACCGAGGATCGCATGAATGAGTATGCGTCCAGTGGGACATATTACTTCTCCTCAGGCCGTGTAATGCTTGAGTCGTTCGACCAAATGGTCAGCCGGGATCTGAATGTTGGTGGCGAATTCTACGTGAGTCTCGCCTACCGGACACTTTTGGAGCATTATCCAAAGGTGGCTGTTTACCCGATTCAGTATTTTTTGCAGTGGGGGACTCCTGAGGATGTCGCTGATTACCGAAATTGGTCGGAGACTTTTCGAGGCCTAGTGAGTCAACCTCCTGCCCCAACATCTCCGGTTGGTTCGGCAATTGTTCCGATGGCTGGGTTAGGGAAACGTTTCGCCGATGACGGGTATGTCACTCCCAAGCCACTCATACAAGTCTCTGGCGCGCCGATGGTTCTGCAGGCCACGCGTGATTTGCCTGGGGCGTGCGCTCACGCGTTCGTTCTCCGGGGTGACATGCCAGGCCATCAGCACATTCAGGCCGTGTTGAACCAGGAGTTCTCACCCGCGGCCATCGAAGCGGTATCTGAAGTGACGGATGGCCAAGCAATCAGCGCCTTGCTGGGGCTCGACGCCATATCTCGCACAATCTCCTCAATCCCTGAACCTTTAACCTTTGGTACGTGCGATTCGGGGATGCTCTACGACCGCGCTGCATTCGACGCCCTGGTGTCGAATCCCGCAGTGGACGTCGTCGTATGGGCTATTCGAGGCTACGGGAATGCAATCCGATTCCCTCACATGTTCGGGTGGCTTGATGTAGAGGGCAACGACGTACTGCGGGTCTCTGTGAAGGAACCGTTGGATGATCCCACGGACGATCCGGTCGCGATTGGAACGTTCACCTTTAGGCGAGCAGTGGACTTCAAGATGTGTGTCGACCACATGATCTCACGTGATGGTCGGGTAAATGGTGAGTTCTACCTTGATGAGTGCGTAAATGATGCGTTGGAGATAGGGCTCTGCGTCAAAGTCTTTGAAATTGAGAGTTACTTAGCCTGGGGTACGCCCAATGATCTGCGAACTTTCGAGTATTGGCAGGGTGCTTTCGACATCTGGGAGGGTCACCCGTACCGTCTGGATTGGGATAGACGAGTAGAGCCTCCTCAGGTACAGAGTCTACGACAAAAATATGCACTGGTAACGCCCCAGATCTGGGACAACGAGATCTAGCGGGTGTAGGGGTTACCAATGATCGACTGGTCTAGAGGTCGTGCTGTGTCCTACCAAGAGGCATGGCGGTCAGGGTGCCTTTTGGTCTTGCACTGGAAGGCTACCGTAGATGCAGGTGCTGTTGATCGCTTGCCAGTTGACCGACATAGCGTGACGACCTTCGATGGTCATCACCAGGTGCCACTGTCCAACACTTCGGAGCGCCGCCCATGAAGTATTCGCTCGTAATTCCTTGCTACAACGAGGAGAAAGCCCTTCCGGAATTGGCGGAGCGCTGTTTGCTCCTGGTCAACCAGGCTGATATCGAAGTCATCTTTGTCGACAATGGGTCGGTGGATGATTCGGCTCGTGTGCTCACGTCAATCGCTGACGCATCCCCCGGGTTCCGCGTCGTCGCGGTGCCTGTGAACCGTGGGTACGGACATGGCATCGTGAGCGGCTTGAGATCGTCGATGGGCGATGTGGTCGGGTGGTCACACGCGGATCTTCAGACAGATCCACGCGATGTGCTGATAGCCATAGCTCTGTTTGAGAGGTACGGAATGGACATCTTCGTCAAGGGCCGGCGATTCGGTCGACCTATAGCCGACGTCGGATTCACAGTAGGTATGAGTATTTTTGAAACTGCATTGCTTCGCAAACAGTTGTGGGACATCAATGCTCAACCGACGATGTTCTCGAGATCCTTCTTCGAATCCTGGGTAAACCCGCCTCAGGATTTCTCGCTGGATCTGTACGCGTACTACCTTGCCCGCTTTCAGGGCCTTCCGATTCATCGGTTTCCCGTTCGCTTTGGTGATCGAGTGCACGGATCTTCCCACTGGAATGTCAACTGGACCGCCAAGGGGAAGTTTGTCCGGCGAACCGTGAACTACAGCATTGAAATGCGAAGGACCTTGGGTTCATGAAATTGATAGCCCACCGTCGCAACACTGTCGAGGAACTGTTGGCTACCCCCAGGTCTTTGGGTGTCGAGGTTGACATAAGGAGCAAGGGAAACACGCTGATCACGCAGCATGAGCCGTACACGCCCGGAACAGATTTCCACGATTGGCTGGAGGCGTTCAATCACAAGACGCTCATCCTCAATGTCAAAGAGGAAGGCCTTGAAGAGCGCCTCCTGGAGTTGATGGATGAGCGAGGGCTGGAGGACTTCTTCTTCCTCGACCAGTCTTTCCCGCATCTCGTCAAATGGGCTAAATCGGGCGAGCACCGATGTGGAGTGCGCGTGTCGGAATACGAATCAATACAGACGGCCTTCGCTCTAAGGGGATTCTGCAAGTGGATTTGGGTGGACTGCTTTTCCAAGTTTCCATTGGCTCGCGAAGAGGCAGACCGTCTCAAGGGCGCTGGATTCCTGCTTTGTCTCGCTTCGCCAGAACTGCACGGCGGAGATGCCCACAGACTCATCCCTGCGATGCGTGCTGAATTGGTCAGAGTAGGGGTTGAGGTAGACGCCGTCTGCTCCAAACTGCCCCACCTTTGGCAAGAATCGATCGACTAGATGACTCGGCTTCTGCGAAGCCCACTTCTGTGGTTGGGCGTTAGCCTTCGCTTTGCACTGCCGGTAGTGGGTGACTTTCAACCTGCCGAGGATTGGTATGTACCTTTCATTCGGCAAGCCACGACCTGGCAATCGCTCGACCCATGGTCAAACTGGCTGAGTCTTCAGGGTGACCCAGTTGCCTTTCCGTACGGCCTGGTGATGTATCTGGCATTCCTTCCCCTGATCGCGCTTTGTGAGGCCCTAGGGACGCCGGCAATCTTGGGCTATTTCGCAACGCTGTTCCTTGCTGACGTTGTGCTCTTACTGCTGCTCCTGAGGCGCCTTCCGGGTCGCGAGCGGTTAGTACTGGGAACTTATTGGCTCTCGCCGATCATCCTTGTTGCCACCTACTGGCTTGGAAGGAATGACGTTCTACCCGTCGCTCTCCTCATGGGCACACTCCTTTTGGTCAGAAATGCCCGGTGGGGCGCGGCAGGCTTTAGTTTGGTCGCCGCAGTTTCCGCCAAGTTGAGCATGATCATTGTGCTGCCCTTCATGGTTATTTACTTCCTTCGCAACCCCACCGTGCGTGGCTCGCTGTCGAGGTTTGTCGGCGGTGCTTTGTTCGGCGTGCTACTGCTGTTCGGACCGATCGTGGCGTCTGCTGCAGCGTGGGAGATGCTCTTCGCCAATCCGGAGACCGAAAAGTTACTTGCCGTCGGTCTCGCCACAACTCAAGGACTGACCGTCTACCTAGTGCCCCTGGTCTATGTTCTGATGCTGTACGCGACTTGGCGAGTAAAGCGACTCAACTATCCTCTTCTTGAGTCCACTATGGGTTTATCTTTCCTCGCGCTAGTCCTGCTCACGCCGGCTTCGCCGGGTTGGTATGTATGGCTGGTGCCGTTTCTCGTCGTCTACCAGGGATCGGCAGACGGTGTTGCGCGACTCCTAGTCGCTACCTTCGGGGCTCTTTTCGTTGTCAGCAGTCTGGTAGGCGTTGAGGGGATGGGTCTAGTTGCTGCCGCGATGACTGATCCCCCAAGTTTCAATGGCGTTGGTCTGGAGGAAGTGGCTGACTCTCTTGTCCACACGAGTCTCTTGGCCGTCGGACTAGTTCTTGGGCTACGCGCCTGGCGTGATGGTGTTCAACGTAATGATTACCTCCGCCTGAATCGACGCCCATTCCTTTTCGGTATCGCAGGTGATTCAGGGTCGGGTAAAGATACCCTCTCACAGGCCATCGGCGGGTTGTTTGGTGGGCACTCCGTTACCTTTATATCGGGCGATGACTACCACCTGTGGGACCGGCAGCGGCCAATTTGGCAGGCCTTGACCCACTTGAATCCGAGTGCCAACGACCTTGAACGGTACGTTCGAGATGTCCACGATTTGATGAACCGAAAGACGGTCTATTCACGCCACTACGACCATGAGTCTGGGCGGCTGAGCCAATTACTGCCCATCAAGCCGAACGATTTCGTGATCGCCAGCGGCCTACATGCCCTCTACTTCAGTGCCGTTCGGGACCTCTGCAGCGTCACAATCTATTTGGATATGGACGAGGACCTCAGGCGCTTCCTTAAGACACGACGCGATGTACAAGAGCGCGGACACACGCCAGACGCCGTGCAGGAAGCTCTCGATAGTCGTCAACTTGACGCAAGGAAGTTCGTGCATCCGCAGAAATCTCAAGCTGATCTTGTGTTTTCTGTTCGAGCTTTAAGGACTGCGGATTTAGAGAATACAGTCATGGGCCAGACACCGAGGCTTCTCCTGGTTGTGCAAGCTAACGAAGGCTTGAGTCCCAGACTCCTCACAAGAGTCCTTGTAGGCGTCTGCGGCCTCTACGTTGAATTCAAGGCTTCTGAAGGGAATCTCCGAACGGAGTTTACAATTGAGGGAGATTGCTCTGCTCAGGACGTGGCATTAGCCGCTTCAATTGCTTGCCCACGGATCAGAGATTTCCTCGACACCGAACCACTCTGGCAAGACGGAGTCTTGGGGATTATGCAGCTATTGACTCTCGTTCAGGCAGAACACTCAATGACCAGGAGCTTCGCACCATGAAGATCAATACTCCAAAAGCCTTTGTAGCCCTTCCTGATGGCGTTTTGCTTGACACTGACAACACCCTATATGAGTACGGGCCCTGCCACGAAGCTGCTCAGGCGGCGGTGCGAACCAAAGTCGTTACAACGCTTGCGATTTCCGAGACGGACTTCGACAGGGCATTTGATCAGTCTCGCACCGACGTGAAAGATCGACTAGGTGTCACAGCCTCTTCGCACAGTCGACTGCTATACATGCAGCGTGTGCTCGAGACGCTCGGACTCGGGTCTCAGGTCCTCTTGGCATTGGATTTCGAGCAGACTTATTGGCGAACATTCCTGGCAACCGCCCGTTTGTTTCCCGGGGTGATTGAGTTACTGGATGACCTGCGCCTTCGAGGGATTCCTACTGCCATCGTGACGGATTTAACTGCCCAGATTCAGTTCAGGAAGGTCGTCTATTTCGGCCTAGATAACTTCATTGACTTCATTGTTACTAGCGAGGAGGCCGGCGCGGATAAGCCGCATCCGGATCCCTTTCGCTTGGCTTTGTCGAAATTGCGCCCGTCTGGGCAGACCGTGTGGATGATCGGTGACGACCCGCGCACGGATATCCAAGGAGCACGCGAGTCGATCGGGGCTGTGACCTTACAGAAGCTCCACAGGGGGGTTCGTGCCGGAGTGGGTGATTCACTCCCTGACGCCACCTTTTCTGACTACTCGGAGATTCGTGGACTACTGCGAAGGCTAGCCCGAGATTCATGAAGATCTGAGCGCGGTATGTGAGTAGCATGAGTCTCAATACTGCTGTGCGAGGGGTGGCTCTGTTTCTAGCGGTGCGGTTAACAGGTGTCAACGATCGGTTAAAACTGACTACACTTCGATCGGCATTTAACTGTTTTGGGTCCGGTCGATTTGGGAATTGCCAGTGAGGAAGGGAATCGTGTCGATGAGAATTGAACTTAAGCGCCTATCGACGAGCGTTGATCTCATCCTCCGTGCATTCGGCTTGGTGCCTCCACCGGTAGTCCACAACCTGGCCAAGTCTAGAGCATTGAAGATGGTGTTCTGGCACCTTGCGGTAGACGAGGTACCCGGCTGCTACGTGGAGTTCGGCGTTGCCTCCGGCAACTCGATTCGCTCCGCCGAAATCGCTGAGCGTAGGTGCCATAGTGCATCTCTGGGGATTAGACGGATGCATAGGACTCTCCATGGTTTTGACACATTTTCGGAATTCTCGTCAACAAATAGCGACGATGTCCACCCAGCATGGAGTGGAGGTAAGTTCACGTCGTCGCAGCAGGCAGTCCAGCGACGATTCAAGAAGGAAACATCAAGGATCAAACTGCACGCTCTCGATCTGATGGAGGCCACGGATGCCTCGGGGGATCCGCTCATTCCTGTGGATCACTACATTTCCGATGAGGTCGCTGCTATCTGCCTCTTTGATATGGATCTCGGTGAACCCACCTTTAGAGCCCTCGAGTGGATCGAGCCAAAACTGCGGAGCGGAAGCATGCTGATCTTCGACGAGTTCCTGGCATTCGGAGGGGATCCAGCTCGGGGAGAGTCGGGTGCCTTGGCCAGGTTTTTAGCGCGCCACCCAGATGTGTCGCTGAGGCAGTTCGGGCAATATGGAGACGGGGGCGTTGCGTTCCAGATCACCCGAGTGGAGGGGTAGTCCTAGGACCCCCGCGAGTTTTCTTGGAGAGAGATTCTGTAACGTTCCGCGTCCCAGTTGAGCAATTCCGCCACCTGCTCGTCGGAGAGGGAAGTCAACGACTGAGAAGGCTCCTGGCGTTCAATCACATGCAAGTAAGCTTTCAGTTGTTGTTCTAATCCGACCTTATGGCCTTCCCGAATCGCCACACCTTCACCTGCAACGAAAGCGACCTGAGCCTCGGTCGGAAGGTGTTCCAGTGACGGCGTATTGGACACGACCACAGGTTCGGCGCCGAGGAACACAACATGATCGGGGAACAACGCCCAGTCACCTTGGAGTCGCGACAGTAGCACTGGGTGAACCGCCAAGTCATGCAGTGAGCGATCTTGTGGTGAACGCCAACCTGTCACACCGGGCTCAAATTTTGACTCGCTCGCGCGTATGGAATTCACGATCCGCGTAGCGCCCCGTAGACGCTCATGTGTTTCACAAATCATTTCCGAAACATGGTCAAGTGTTTCCCCACCAAAAACGACCCCGTGATTCCTCAGCAGCAAACATCCCACGTCGTCCCTCGGAGTGACCACCGCGGCAATTGCCTCGGACAGCGAGCCTCCGGGTCTAAAGTATGGCAGCAGACACCAGTTGAATGAGGCTCCTCTGAGGCTGCGCTGGAGTTCAGGTTCTGGATCATCGCGGACCAAAATGGAAAGCTCCTGGATGGAATGCAGATGGACAACGTAGCGATGAGGCAGGCAGGCGTGCATCACTGTCTCAATCGAAGGCCGCAGCTTAGACGGACCTAGGACGACTGGCGCGGCACTATAATCCTGCTGCTGGATTTGGTCACGCAATCGTGGTAGGTCAACGGGCACGAAGATGTCGCGCGTGAGCGCGTCGGCAAGCCAAGTGCCCGATGCCTTTACCCACAGTTCATCCCCGACTTTGGCTGAGACGTTTCCGCCGGCCGCTTGTGTCAGCATGGGGTCTGCGCCGACTTGCGCGCAAAATGCGCGCAACTTGAAGTCCTCGGGCTTGGACATCACCGGCAAAACCACATTACGGCAGTTCCCATGCCCCAAGCATAGGTGCGCGGGGCCGGCTCGCGCCGCTGGGTCACTTCCGTTCAAGTACAACTATCTCTGGTCCGTTGGAAGAGAAGGTCTTGAGAACGCGATATCCGCGCGCGTCTGCCAGTTCCTTAACCGATGGAGACCGCATAGAGATTCTGAAAGGTGCAGGATCCCAAAAACCGTTATAATAGTGGAGATACTTCTGGTCAAGTTGCTGCAGCATGCCGCGGGTTCTGTACGAGGCGCTCAATGGGCTGAGCCAATAACTGTTCATCACGTAGTAGGGAAGGTTCTGTGCCATCTCGTGATCGTTCTCGGTGAACAGCCCTGCCGCAGCCGCGGGGCTGGGCCCCGAACAGAACTCGTTGGTGCCAACAAGAGCCGCCTGTGGAAGGTTTCGTGCAAGCCACGCCTCCGCTAAAAATCTTGAGTCACTTCGCAGATCCTTGGTGATCGACATGGCCAATTGAGCAGACGGCACTATCAAAATGATGACAGACATCGTCCACCCAACAGTGCGTCGCCAGCCTGGAGCGAGCTTCGTGAGCGATACCAAGCCAAGTGCAAATACCGGTAAAATGAATGGAAGGGCAATGGACATGTTCCGGTTGATGACGAGTGGTGCGGAACCCATATAGATAGCGATGAGGACGGGGAAGAGAGACAGTAGGACGAAGAATGTACGTGACTCCCTGTACAGAGTGCGATAACCCAGAAAATATGCGATCACGCCTGGGAGAGACATGCTGAGCAAGTAAAGCAGTACTAAGTAAAAGGCAATGCCCGCGAAATTGAACCCGTCTCTTGCGTAGTTATCCAAGTTGTATTGCCAGTCGGCCCGGAATCGGTCAAGCTCGAAGAACGCGCTTGCATTAATTAGCACTACAGCAGCGAGAGCGACAGCGACCGACCAAGACCAATACGGAATCATGTTCCGAATGGATGATGGGCCGTTCCCGGGCCGCTTTGCTCCCCACACGCTGGCAACTGCAGCGACTAAGAGTGGTAGGGACAAGAACGCCCCTGTGTACTTAGTCGAGACAGCCAAGCCCAGAAATAGGCCAGCGAAACCCCAATTCCTGAAGCGCGGGGGCCCAAGAGTTGCTCGCACAGTGAAGTAGAGAAGACCAGCTGACATGACAGCGATGTAGTGATCCGGGTACCAATACCGGCTGACCGCATAGACGAATGGGGAGACGAGGAAGGCGACGCCGGCCACTAGAGCAATTGCGGTGCGGCCAAACATTAGGCGCGTCGTTTCATAGATGAACACGACAGCGCCTGATCCAAGAAGCACAGTCAATATGACTCGACCTACAACGAGCAGTTGCGTGTCTGAAACTTCCGAGCCGGTCATCGAGTTAACGAACTCCGCGACAAGATAGACGGGATAGATGTTCACTCCGCCCGACCTGAATTCCGTCGCTAACGGCGATCCCGAGCTCAGCATCCCGCTGACTGAGTTGAGCCACATGGACTCATCACAGAAGACATACGGCGGTAACTCTTGCGTAAGTGCTGGGATTCTGATCAAGATGGCCGTGAGGTAAAGATAAAGCGGGATGGTCCAAGGCTGACGCAGGAAAGATTTTTTGGGACCAACCTTTCGCGTGCGCTGGCCTCCCTTTCCGCCGGCCGCGCTGGCTTGATCGGCGTTCGTGTCCGCCATCTGCCTTCCCCCGCTCGCTGCCGCTTGGCGGTTGTTGCTACGCCAACGTTCCGGATCAGAGTGGAAACGATAGCGCAGAGGTTTGGTAACCTGTTGCGTGCCGTAGTACGTTGGTCCCGAGACTATTCAGTGTTGGGCTTGAGCGGCAATATCAGGTTGATTTGACTTCAAACTCGCATGATTCTCAAGGGATCGACCTGCCCCCGCTTAGTGAGCCAGATCAGGATCAACCAACAGGGGTCAGGTCAGGCTTTCTAAGTCTCCTTTCTGGGAAGTCTCAACCCCCATCTCCTCAAGCGCGATGCGTTTGAAGCCATTAGGAACATGCGTGTCGCTTCCTACGTCCACGAAAGTTATCGGAGAGCGAGTTCAGATCGCTGACGGGGGCATTTGAACGAGGCTAATGGGGCTTCTCGGATATTCGTCGCCCGAATTTCAAGCGCCCGCGAGTAGTCATACTCTGTCTTGAGATGAGGCTCTCTTCTTATCCCTGACAGCATCTTACCTTCGACCGTACGGCATGATTATAGGTGACTCGTTAGATGTCGCACCTGGAGACGGGGAGAAAGCGGATGCAAGATGAAGTCAGAGACTTATCGGTTGTCGTGCCCTGCTATAACGAGGCCGAGACAGTCGTTGCTACAATTGAGCGGCTACTGAACCTACCGTTCGTCTTTGAGATTGTTGTAGTTGACGATGGCTCCACAGACAGCAGCGCGGAGCTCGTCGAGCAGATCAGACATGAGCGGATGCGCTTTATTCGACAGCCAGTGAATCGCGGTAAAGGCGCGGCCCTGCGGCGAGGATTTGCTGAAGTTACCGGTCGCTTCGTCGTCGTCCAGGACGCAGATCTCGAGTACAACCCGGCTGACCTGGCTCGCTTGCTGGTGCCGCTACGTGATGGCCGCGCGGATGTCGTCTATGGATCACGCTTCATGAGTAGCGCGGAACATCGAGTTGTGTATTACTGGCACAGTCTGGGCAATCGAGTCTTGACCACGCTTTCAAATATGGCGACGAATATCAACTTGACTGATATGGAGACGTGCTACAAGGTCTTCCGAACTGATTTGATCCAGAGCCTTGATTTAGTGGAAGACAGGTTCGGTTTCGAACCCGAAGTTACAGCCAAAGTTGCAGCACAGGGCAGTCGGATCTACGAAGTGGGCATCTCCTATTCAGGCCGGACCTATGCCGAAGGAAAGAAGATTGGATGGAAAGATGGCATACGTGCAGTGGCTGCCATCATCAAGTACTCGCCTTTCTGGGAACAACTTCGTGATTCCCAGCGACAGCCACCTCGTAATTGTTGATCCCGGCACATTGTTGTCACCACTCATTGCGTACCAAGTCGGACCCCATGAGAGTCTGGGTGGTATGATCCTGATTTCTCGGTCTAATCTTGCAGGGACTCCTGTTGACCTGACCCCTGCTGGTTGATCCGGCTGATCTGACCCCCTGTTTTTGGTCCGGGCTCACGCATGGTGCAGCTGGGGTGTGGTGAGTGTTTCGCACTCGGAGGAGGTGAGCATATCCAGGGCAGAGTGGCGTCGACGGGTATTGTGGAAGTTCTCGATGTAGTCGGCGATAGCCACGCTGACTTGTTCCACGGTGCTCCACTTGAGCGTGTCGAAAAGTTCAGTTTGCATCCGTCCCCAGAACGACTCGATGAGGGCATCGTCATAGCAATCCCCGACGGTTCCCATGCTCAGTCGTAGTCTGTAGGCATGCAGACTCGTAGTGAATGCCCACACTGTGAAATTGCGGCCCGTGGTCGGCGTGAATGATGGTGTTCTCAGTGATGGTGCGACTTCGAGTGGCCAGGTTGATGGCGGAGTTCACCAACGTGGTGCCGGCTCTCCTGCTGACCGCCCAAGCGACAGACTTGCGGGAGAAGGCATCCACGACCACGCACGCATAGACGCGGGCCTTGGTGGTGGGCTGTTCGGTGATATCAGTGACCCACAGCTGATTCGCAGCCGTGGCGGTGAAGTCTCAGTTCATCAGATCGCCGCTGGTGGCGATGCTCACGAGATTCCGGCGCCGCGACCTGCGTCGGGGAAGCCAGTGAGTACCCAACTGAGCCATGATCAAGGACACCAGCTTGCGGTTCATCATGAGATCGGATTCGATCCGAAGCGCCGCTTGGACCCGGCGGTATCCGTAAACACCAAGGGACTAGGCGTGCGCCGCAGCGATCGCATCACTCAGCGGCAGCCGACGGATCGCCCGGTCGGTGGGAGGTCGCACCCTGGTGCGATAAGCGAACGTCGATCGGGAAACACCTGCAGCGCGACTTGCCTGGCGAATTAAGTAGCCGCGCGCGGTCAGTTCAACCGCGACGGCTTGCCGTCTTTTGGGTCCACCGCCGCCTGGGCGTCGTAGATCTCGCTGGCGGCTTTGACTAAAGCAAGCTCATCTTCGAGTTCCTTGATGCGTCGGTGCGCGTCCCGTAGGGCTTGACTCTCGGTTCAGGTGACACCCTCGGCGAGACCGGCATGAACCCGCCCTTACGTCTTCCATCGGTGCAGCGTCTGTTCTGATACATCGGTCTCAGCAACAAGGGACAGAACGCTTTCACCGGCGAGCATGCGATCAACGAGAGCCTGCCGAAAAGCAGTTGGATACTGACGAGGCATAACGATCCCCTTTCGGTTCAACCAGCCTTCCCCAACATTAGAAGTGGCCAAATCCAGGGGGTCAGATCAACCGGACCGAAAACAGGGGGCAGGCCAGCTGCCGTGCGAAGGATCGTGACTTCCTCCTTCAAATCCCTGATCCGCTGCTTCGCAGCCGCCAGCTCGCTTCGTTCAGCATCACTTACGCCACTGATGAGGCCCTGATCGATGCGCTGCTGGCGCTGCCAGCGGTGCAAACATGACTCTGCGACCCGCAGTCTGGCCGCAACGTCGCGAACAGTGCGGCCCTCATCCGGTAGCGCTAAGGCTTGGCAGTGATACGCCGCCGGATACGGCTTCGGCATTCTCCGGACTCCCGTCGGCAACGCACCGAGACAGAAAGTCTCTCAACCAACGCGTCTAAGGGAGTGGGTCAGGACCAGTCAAGGAGACGATATCTCGTGGTTGTGGCTGTGACGAGGACTTCCCTCGCTAGGAAACGGAAGACTCCGGATGAGGAGGCTATCGAGGAGCCGAATTGCAGCTTCTTGACGAGAAGGATTCACAAGAAGGCTCGAAGAGACCTTAGGTTACCATGAAGATTGTGAACCGGGTCATCGTGACGGGTCCGATGCGCTCAGGCACGACAATGGTCGCGGACAACATCTTGACTGAGCTACTGCACAGTCGCCCGAAGCCGGAGATAACTCCCCTAAGTGACCTACTTGCAGTGACCACACGATGGAGAAGTGGCTATGAACCGAAGCGATTCGCGGCTTGGCTGAGAGATGACTCGCTCTCGTATGATCTTGAGGATTCCAGTCTGGTGAAACTTATGCCACCGGAGTCAAATGGCTCCTGGAGTGTCGGCAAGGATCCTGAACTGGTCAGATATCCAGCATCTCTCCTGCGACTCGTCGAACGCAACGGAATTCGGCTGCTCTTGTGTATGCGGGATCCACTTGATGTAATGGCGTCAGCGCTTGAAGTGCAGAATAGGCAGCGGTACGAGCACACACCTCGTTTCTATTTGGAGCGGGTGTGGGAGTCCTACGAAGGCCTACTGGAACTATTGTCAGGCATAGTCAACCCGAGGCAGATTCACGTCGTACGTTACGAGGACTGGGTGACAGATCCTTCCAGCGGAGTGCAAGCGGTGGCTGACTGGCTGGAAGTGCCGTTTAGCGGAGTGGGAAACGGCTACGCAACATCGGCTGATCCATCCGATCCATACTCAACATTGCTGTATGGGAAAAGCCCGACACCCATGATGATCGGGTCCTTTCGGCGGCGCTTACCCAGGCATAAATGGAGCTACTTGGCGAGGGTCTTTTGTGGGCTACGGGCCAAGCTGTCTTACCCCGAAATTGAATTCGACAAGCGGCTGGCAGCGTTAGGAGCGCTAACCTTCAGAAAGTGAGTATCACCCTGGCATGACCCCGATTTTTCGGTCCAGTGTTGATGGGAGTCCTGATCGCCAGCTCGGCTGGCGGAAGGATGAGCATCATGACCACCCGTCGAAGGAAGTCCCCTGAGCAGATCGTGCGCCTGTTAGGCCAAGCCGACCAGCTCCTGGCTAACGGTGAAGACCTCGCCTCTGTATGCCGGACGCTGGGTATCTCTGAATCCAGTTTCCACCGCTGGCGGGAGCGCTACGGCGGCATGAACGTTGATGACGCCAAACGGTTGAAGGAACTCGAGGCCGAGAACGCCACGTTGAAGCGGTTGCTGGCTGATGCTGAGATGGAGAAAGCAGCGCTGAAGGAGATCGCCAAGGGAAAATTTTAGGCCCGCGCGCCAAGCGGGCCGCCGCTCAACAGTTGATCACCGAACTCGGCTTATCCGAGCGCAAAGCCTGCAAGGTCGTCGAGCTGCCGCGCTCGACGTTCCGCAGGCCCCTGGCAAGCCAGAAGCCAACGGATCCTGATGCGGGCCTGCGGACGTGGCTATGCGCGTATGCCGCGAAGCACCCGCGGTGGGGATACCGTCGCGCGCACCACGATGCCCGCGCGTACGTCTGGGCGGTGAATCACAAGAAAACCCAGCGTTTATGGCGCGAAGAAGGCCTACGCGTGCCCCAAAGGCGGAAGCGTAAACGCCGCGGTTCCTCCACCGGGCAAGCGCCGGTGACAGCTGAGTATGCGCATCACGTGTGGGCGATTGATTTCCAGGCCGATCACCTCGAGGACGGCACCGGGTTCAAGATCGCTTCGATCATCGACGAACACACCCGGTTGGTTCTCGATGACACCGTGGACACCTCGATCACTGGTGAAGACGTCGTCGACATCCTCGAACGCCTCGCACTCGTGCATGGCATGCCGAAGGTCCTACGCATGGATAACGGGCCCGAACTCACCTGCCGAGCCCTGGCTCACTGGGCCGAAGACGTCGTGGACCTGGCCTTCATCCCACCGGGGGAACCGTGGAAGAACGGGTACGTCGAATCGTTCCATTCACGCCAACGGGACGAGTTCTTGAACATCAGCACCTTCGCCACGATCCTGCACGCCCGCGTCGAACTCACCGACTGGCACCGCGAATACAACCACGTCAGACGGCACTCCAGCCTGGGCTACAAGACCCCCACC
>Ga0102945_1000264_pt1 | contig 16205 bp, 16 predicted proteins | sample SalPonred_H2O_MG_FD_78207 | JGI IMG/M metagenome (GOLD analysis project Ga0102945, IMG submission 78207) | Salt pond water microbial communities from South San Francisco under conditions of wetland restoration - Salt Pond MetaG R2_restored_H2O_MG ...
CATGAATTTAAAACTATAAAAGAGATTTCAGATTTCATATATATTGACTCAAATATTTATCCAGATCTTAATTTTCTTTTTTTAAAGCATTTGAGTGAAATTGGTTATAACTAAAACTTTTTTAACAAATTATTTTATTTAAAGTTTATTAACATTTCAAATATTAAACAAATTAAATTCATTATTAAGATACTACTGGATATCTAATCTATTTAATTAAAATATATTTGTGTTGTATTTTGAACCTAAAGGTAGGTACCAACCGAGAGAAGCCTCCACGGTGGTAAGACAATACGGACATTACGTCACAATAAACGTCTTTATCAAAGTACAAATAAAACTATTTGTATGAGAAAATTAATACTACACATTCCACACTCATCAACCACTATCCCATTCTTTGATGGATATGTCGATGACAAACAAAAAATTACCAAAGAGATTGAGAAATTAACTGACTGGTATACAGACGACCTATTTGGAACCGAGACTGATGATAAGGTTATAACACCATTCTCTAGAATATTCTGCGATGTAGAACGCTTTGAAGACGATAACCAAGAGGAAATGGCGAAGTTTGGCATGGGAGCTCTCTATGAGAAGTTTGACAATGGCGATACGCTTCGTACAGTAACTCCAGAACTACGTAAAACAATACTCCAAGACTATTATAGAAAGCACCACGAAAACCTCTTAAACCTTGTTAAATCAAGCCTCGAAACCAAGGGGAAGTGTTTGATTGTGGACTGTCATTCATTCCCTGAAGAATCTTTTAATTGCGCTGTAAATAAGTCCTCTTTTAGACCTGACTTTAATATTGGAACAGACGGTTTCCACACTCCAAAGAAGCTTATAGAGTTATCTAAGAGATACTTTGAGGAACTAGGGTATAGTTTGGGTATTGACGAGCCTTATAGTGGCACTATAGTCCCAATGGAATATTATAAAAAGGACGAAAGGGTTCAGTCTATAATGTTAGAAGTGAATAGGAGGTTATACCTATCAGGAACAGATAAGTCAGATGGTTATGAAAAAATTAAAGAAATAGTTCAAGAATACTTAAAATTATTAAAGAAAACTCAATGTGTATAAACACTCCATCTCATTAATTGTAGGTGATCAATTTGAAATATTACCAGCCGTTATTACTGAGGTAAAAGAATTAAAAACTCCTATAATAGCTGTACTTCGTCAACAACTCTGGGATGAACAAATTAAAAGTCTAAGTATCTGTTCTGTCAATCTGAAAAAGAAACCAATTACATCTTATTTATCTAGGAAAGAATTAGTTAATTTTAAATAATTAACTTGCACAAGAAAAATACTAAGTCTATTGATAATACGTTAATAAACAATAAACCCTCAACGTATTGGAAAAAAAAATAATATTATGAAAATATTTAATTGGCTTTTCAGAAATAGAAAACTCTCTAAAAAAGAAGTTGTTGATCAATATAAAATTAATGATGATAGACCTGCAAGCCTAGAGACAAATATTGAAGATCAAATAATGTTTAAAAGAGATATGACAGGGTTATTAGAGTATTTTAAACAAATGCCTAATATGGAAAGGATCTATAATCAACTAACCCATTTTATTAGAAATGGCTATTCTGTAAAAAAATACTTAATAGAAGCTAACATATTAGAAGACGAGGAAATAAGAGATATAACTGCAAAAGGTTTTAATTTTATCTCTAAATTTCTTGAAGATATGCTTAAAATTCAAGAAAATGCTGAGCTTAGAAAAGATTATAACGCCTGTTTAGAAGCTATATCAATATTGGTAGAAACTTCTACAAAATCAATCAATGATGAAAACAATTTAAAAAATATGAATACAATGAATAGAAGAAATTTTTATCTATCCCCGAAATTATATGGTAAGAATATAACAATTAAAATTGACAATCAAGGATTCTCTTATAACCACGATAAAATAGTTGATGCTAATAAAAAGAGGTTTTCAAAAGGTGGTTCAGCACATAAGTCATGGTCTGAAAAGGGGTTTTATAGCAAAACTAGTGGTTACCCTAATTGGGCAAGTGAGTTTATAAGAAATGAGTAAACACATTATTTGTTTATGCTTTCTAATAAACTTTTAGCTTCCTCAAAATTTTCATCTTTTTCTAGCGCTTTTTCAAAATCTAATTTAGCTCCTTCAATATCATTAAGCTTTAATTTTGATTTCCCTCTATTTATATAATGCTCAGAGATGTGGTAGTCATCTGGTGATAATGAAATTGAAATATCAGAAAATCTTACAGCGTCTTTAAATTGACCATACAAATTTAAACCATATGAAAAAGTGTCTAAACACCCAGCCAACTTTTCTCTATGAATTTCGCTACTCTCATCGAACATCATTATATAAAGGCTTATAGATTGTGCGGATAATTTTAAACCTTCCTTATATTTTGCCTGCTCAAACTGATTGTATGCAAAATGATTAAGGAAATCCATTAAAAGTGATGGAAAAGATGAGATAATATTAATCTCCTGTTTAAATAATTTTTCTTGCTTTTTTAAATTTATTTCATTGTCAATTAAAGAAAACCTATGTTTTATTTCTATATTAATACTTTCAGTTAACTCTTTATTTTCTTTAAATTTCTCTATATACCTAGCAATTTCTTTAAAAACTATTTTTAGACCAACATGTAAGTCAATCATTGCTTTAATTTCATTAAAGTCAAAATTTAATTGATCCAGTTTAGCTTGCACCCCCAATGAAGAAGCGTAAAGTTTAGCTCCTTTTAATGAAGATGCGTGATGAAACTTTTGTTCTTCACTACCTTCTTTATTAATATAGTCTTGTATACTTAGAAGACCATTAACTCTTGAAGTAGCTACTTCTTCCCTCTCTTCTTTTGGCACCCTATGTTCATTTGCTTTGTATTCATTAAAATGTTCCTGACCAAAACTATCTACTGTATATGTTCTTTTAATGAAATCAAAATTAGTAGCTTTAACCCTCATGTCTACTAAGCCTAGCCAATGTTTTTGATAATCTGTTAATTCTGTGCCCTTTGTTTTTTTTCTAAATAGGTTGTTGAATATTCCCATAATATTATTGTTTAATTTTTATTTTTTTTAAATAATTCTCTGCCCAACGTGGTATATTCCTTGAATTACTATAATAATTATCATTCACCCAACAATTCATTGTCTTAAGATAGTCTAGCGCATAATTATAAACTTGGTCGTGATTATAAACAAAAACTCAATCTTGATAATTACCTCTATTAAATTTCATATATTTTTATTTTTTAACCGATAGGATCCATTTATCAAATTTTTCTCTTTGTCTTTCATACCACTGCGAAGTTAACCAATAGCCATCGACATACTGATCTTTATAATACCGTGACACACCCAAATGATCTTTCTTTTCTCGACTACTTTTTCTTAAAATCTCAAAACTAGATCCAAATACCTCTTTTGAATAGTCTGAATTTTGTAATCTTATTATTTCTTCTTGGTTTAGGTATCCACCGATCTGTAATTCAACAATTTTTGCACGAACATATTTACCAATTGGCAATGTATTTATTTGGGTTTTATCTTTAAGTGCAATCAGATCTTCTTTATTGTCATATTTTTTATGGCATCTTTTGCATAAAATTTTTATTGTTTCTTCAATTGGAGTATGTGCCTCAATGAATTTTTCTTCAAAATCATTTAAATTGATCTTTGTTATGGAATCCTTTGTATAATTTGATAGTATTTTTTTTATAATTTCTTTTCTTTCTTTACCATGTAAGTGAGCTGCATCTAATTGTCTTTCAGATGTGTTACAATGTTCACATTTTCCAATTTTCAACTTATAGGACTTTGTTAACTTTTGAACAAGATTTCTGCAATATCCAGAGAAATATTTATTAAAATCCTTTTCAGATCCTTTGTATATTGGTTTTTTGTCATCTTTTCTTTTAATGAAGTTAAGCATAATTTATTTTTTTTATAAACGATTTAATCGTTGTTAAATTGTTTTTTTTAAACAAAAAGTTAAGTTTTTAACTCTTTATATATGTATATTATCATTTCAACTTTGTATTAAGTTTGTAAGCTTTAAATAAGAAGATCAAAACTTGATTAAATTTATATAATCAACCTCCATCTATTTTTTTAAGCTAAATAATATTCGACACCATTACATTTAATTCTTAAAACACTACCTAAATTTAGCGTATAATACCTTTGGTTATTCATAGAGTAAACGGTAAAATTACCTTTAGAACTTGATTCGGTTTTCTTTGAATTCTTTTTAACAGCTAATTTTGCATTCATATTAGAAACTTGACCGTTTCTCTTAACAAATGTCACGCTAAAAATTTTACCATTTTTTAATTCATCTAAAGTGAAAGTTTTCATAAGTTATATTTTACTTTAAATATACAAAAAACCTAAGAAAATACCAAGGAATATTTCTTATAAACAATAATCATAAAGTGTTGTTTTGATTGAGTAAACCATAAAATAAAAACTAGAATTACTTACTTCAATTCCTTATAAGTTATTACTTTTTAAACCGCATCAAAAGAGCTTAAAATATTAGGGTTTATCATTTTTTTTTCTTAATTTTATGTATATTTATTGTTTTTATAATACTGATTTACAGTGTTTTAAAATCTTACATAGCAAATACGTAGCAATTATGATAATAGAAAAAAAATAAATAATTATGAAATTAAACGACGATGTACTTTATCAAAAGTTTTGTGATAAGATAAACAAAAAACATGTTTATGATCAAGAACTTGATTTAAAAAATAATCCTAAATTCCTAGATAATTTAAAAGAAGTGCTTACTATAGGAGATTTGAATAAGAGCACTATTAAGAGGTTAGAAGGGAGTAAGATAAGAGTGATTTGGTCAACTACATTTTGTAGTTTTCGTGCATATATACTTCCAGAGAAAATCAATGGGAAAGGAAACCTTTCGATTAAAGATTTACAGGACTATATTTCAAGTAAAGATGAACATCTCAATGAACTTATTGGAGAATTTAACTGCGATGGTAAAGATGATGCTATTTTAGTAGGTAAAAAACTAAAAAAGTCGGATATAAAAAATTTAATTTTAGATGGTGTAGATATTACCTTCTATCAAGATGTTACAGATTGGTTTATTGAATTTTTAAAATCTGAAGGTTTTTTAGAAAAAGAATATATAGAAATGTTTGGCGGTAATATAGATGAACAATTGAAAATAGATCATATATGGAGTGAATATTTTAGTGATTATTTGTGGGGGTTTAGCGAAGGAGGAGTTGAAAATATTGGAACAAGAATAGGATATACCATGAAAGATGAAAAAGATAGAGACATTTCATGTGCAATAGTATCGGAAGATAGTCTAAATGGAGATTGTGATTATAAAGATTATCAGTTTACTAGTCTTAGGTTTTATGTCGAAGAATAATTAGAAGTAAGAGTAAATAATTTAACTAGTAGCAATATTCAGAATTTTAATTGTTTACATAGCAAACACGTAGCAAATATGATAATAGAAAAAAATAAATAATTATGAGTAATTACAACGAATTAAAAAATGAATTGATTGAAGATTGGAATCAAAAATTGAACAATGGAAAACTTGCAAGACATGAACCAATATATGTTTATAGAAACAAATCTTCATTCGACTACACTAATTGTATTAAAGTTGAAGAACCTCTAGAGTTTAAAGAAGATAAATTAAACGATTTAGTCTCTGGAAAGGTTAAGAAAATTTTTGTAAAGCTAGAAGGAAATTTAAAATGGGGGTTGTTTCAACTTGATACTGATGAAACTTTAGAAAAACACAAAGCAACACTGAGGGAATTAGATGATTCTAGAGAAAATATTTCTAGTTATTCTTTTTTTGGTAGTAATTGGACAAAAGATAAGAATATCTATAATGGTAGTATAGAAATAATACAACATCAAGAGGTTTCTGTCGAATGGTTTATAGAGGTTTTAAAACTAAAAAAACAATTAGAAGAGAATGAAGAATATACCGAAGGAGATAATACAATTACATTTTTTTTAGATTGGTATTGTGAAATGGCATCTTTTGCTGACCAAATTGGTCTTAATGCTGATCCTGGAGATGGATGGTCAGATGATGAAATGGGTTTAGTTAGTCATGGTGTTAGCTTGACTTATAATAATGTCTTTACCGGTAAAGAACACGAAGTAGCATCGGCAATAGTTAATTACGAGTTTATTGAACCAGATGTATGGGAAGAGGTTTTATTTAAATATTAAAAGTATAAAAAAGTATTTGCAAAGCAAATACGCAGCAATTATGATAATGAGTAAAAACAAATAAATATGAAATTAAACGACGAAACTATTATTCAAAAATTCCTAAAAAGAATAAATAACTCAGTAAGTACTCCTATTGATGATTTAAATAACAACACTAAATTTCTAGATAACTTTAAGGAAGAGGTTATACTAAATGATCTAAATCCTGAAACATTAAAAAAACTAAGTAAAAACAGCAACTTAAGAATCTATTGTGTTGATGGTAGAGGATGTTTAGGTTATAATCTTCCTAAAAACAATAAAAATGTTGGAGGAGGAAAAAAATTAACAAAAAAGCAGTTAAGAGAATATGTTTCAGATGAATCTGAAAAGTATAAAACATTAGGAGAGTTAAGTGCTGAATTTTCAAATGGGTATGATGATGCTTTATTAATAGGCAGGAATTTAAATGAGGAAGATGTTGAAAGTTTATATTTTGGTTCTCAAAGTTATTCTAAATGTTTAGATATTACTGAATGGTTTATTGAATTTTTAGAGTTGTATTGTAGTACATTAACAGAGATACCAATTTCATCTAATTATTATGAAAGTTTGGCTAAATTTGATGCAAGCAACTTAGATGGGTATAAGATTGGAGAAATCTTAAAAATTGAAGCAGTATGTTATTTAGAGTTGCAGAAAGAAAGAAGCGGTAAATATGGGCTGAGAGCAATGGAAATATTTCAAGCATTTGGAGGTCTAGGTAATGGAGAATTAGACCCTGCAGAAGCATGTGATTTTGATTTTGGAGACCTTATTAAAAGTAGTCCAAGATATTTAGGGTCTATATTATTAGATGATGAATATGATACTGAGTTAGAGGCTGCAATCATACCAAGTATGGAATATGAATGGCAGATAGATCATGATAATAACTTTCAATTATATTTCTATTTAGAAGAAAAGTAAATTATGGATGAAAACAACGAATTTAAATGGTTAGCAATATTTTTCTTATTGTGTGCTTTTTCAATGGGGTTTTTACTTGCTAAAACAATATACGATGATAGACCAATTACTATAGAGAAATTAAATGAATATGAAAAGACAGAATGGTATGAATAAATATAAAATTTAAACAAAATAAAAAACTCAATAAATAAATTTAAAAAACATTATGAACTACACAGAAAAACAAGTAAAATTTATTTTAAATAATTACATAACTAATGAGACGAAGTGTGTTGACGAAACTGGACATTCTTTAAGTAGCATAAAACTAATGCTACAAAACATAGGCGCAAGTTACGGTTTTGTTAATTTTGGAAAAGGGAATCCTATGTACACAAAAGTTGCTGATGAATACAGAAAAGAAAATAAAGTTTTTGGAGAAACAATGACAAAGAAATCTTTTTGTATGAGATTTGGTATTATTAAATAAATTAACAATGATAGACTTACTTTTTATTATACCAATTATAGCATTTTCCATTATTTTTATAGTTGCAGTGTTTAAATTTTTTTTCAAATTCAAATTAAAAAATATCTGGGTAGATTACGAAAAAAAGAACAATACCCAAGAAAATAAGGAAGAAATAAATAATCTAAACATAAATGAAGAATTATTTTTTGAAAAGTTTAAAAATGATAAGGTATTTAGTGACAGATTAAAATTATTTTTTCCAGAGAACACCAACTATATTCATAAAGATGTAATAACTGGAGTCGCAAAAGAATTAACTAGAAACGGGAATTTTGAAAAAACCAATAAAATAATTGAAAATAAAAAACAGGGTTTCTGGATTGTATACTACCCTAATGGAAGTCATAACGAGCTTCCTTCTAATATAAACGACATCATGAAAGATTATGATAGTTTAGAAGAATTATGGTCAGATCATTTAAATTTTTTAAACTCGAAATCTCAATTAGTTACTAATGTTATAGAGTCTAAAGGGAATTACATAGATAATGAGCGAGATGGCTTATGGAAATATTATTATAAGAGCGGTCAAATAAAAAGTGAAGTTTTTTATGAGAATGATGTTGAAATTTCAAGCAAACAATTTGAGGACAATAACGAATATGGTTGGGCTACTGACATGTATTATGAAACTGGTGAAATAAGGAGACAAAGCAAATTTATAGATAAAAGAACACAGCTATTTAGGTCTCTACACAAAAACGGTAAAATAGAGTTAACATGGCAGCATGTAGACGGTATACAGTCTGGTGAAGAAACAGAATTTGATGAGAATGGCAATATTAGAGCTAAAAGAAATTATAAGCAAGGAAAACAATATGGAGAATCAATATCATACTTTGAGGACGGAAATATAGAATTCATCGTTAATTTTAGTAATGGGAAACCTCACGGAAAAGCTACTGAGTTTTTCAACTCTAACTCTGATAATAACATTAAAGTTATAAAATATTTTAAAAACGGAGAGCTAAACGGTCCATTAACAGAATACCTTGAAAACGAAAATATAAAAAGAAAGAATATATATAAAGATGGTGAATTAGAAGGTTTGCAAATTGAATATTATAAGACTGGTCAAATCCGAGAGAAAGGTTTTTTTGTAAATGGATTACAACACGGGCGAACATTAATATATACTGAGTTTGGGATGATAGCTAAAGATCAATTTTACGAAAACGATGAACTAATAGAAGAAAAGAATAATATTGGTGAATTAATAGGTATGATTTCGGTTGGAGATGAATTAACTAAGAATAGCCTTGAAACCAATAATCCAAATGAAGTATATCAATCTTTTTTTCAAGCCTTTTATTTAGTTTTTAGTGTAGTTCAAAACAATGGAGATGAAAATCTTTCAAACGATTCAATAGAGGAAAACTCAGAATACTTAAAATTATGCCAAGATATTGAAAATAAATTATTTAATGAAATTCAACAATTCAGTAAAGATGATTATCAAACTAAATACGCTATTGAAAAAGATGTTGATATAAATAATTATTTTGAAATTATATGCATGAGTGCATGGAATCATATAGTTGATTTTGACTTTGATCCTAATAATAAACTTGATTGGCAGAGATTTAATATTAAAAATTATAAAGAAACTTATACTGAAGATTTTTTACTTAGTGAAGAGCATATTATTAAAACCTTAGAACCTCCATTAATTTTCTTTATTGACATATACAATAAATTAAATACTGCTTTAAAAAGAACGAATGAATTAGATTTAAATTTTAACATTACAAAAAGCTTATATTTTAAGATTTGTGAATTTTTGTTAGCACACACTCATGCAATAATTTATGCCCATATTTCTTTGTTACAATTGAAATGTAGATCATACATTGAAGGTCACTTCATAAAAGCTTTTAAAGATTTTAATCTAAATGAATCTCATTACAGTATTAGTATCGCTTCTCATATGGCAGAACTGATAAAAGAAGTGAAGAGTTCTGAGGAGATTCCGAGAATATTAGAAATTAAAAATGAGAAAGAACAAGACTTAGCTATAAATGATTTTTATAATAAATTTGGTTTAGCTGGAATAAACAATTTATGCTGTTCTTTTAACGAAAAAAAGAATTATCAAAAAACAATTGATGTTTTATTACCTAAAATGGATAAAAAACATAAGTTATATGAATATACTTGTGACACACTAGCTCTTGCTTATTATAATTTAGCGGATTACACAAATGCTTTACATTATTCAAACCTATCTATTAATCCAGATTTTAAAAGTAGTTTTTCAGATCACTATTACAATCGAGCACGAATTTATTTAAAAATTAACGAAAAAGAAAAAGCTATTATAGATTTGAAAAAAGCAATCGAAAAAAATGGAAATGAAGATGCTAAAATCCTTCTTGAGGAAATTAGTAATCTTTATAAATAACCGTAGACTAATTAAACATAAAAGTTTTTAAAAATTATAAAAAAATGAATCTTTTAAGTAAACATTGGATTAAACTAAAGTATCTTATTAACTCAATAATCTTTTATGGGTTATATTTTGATCTAAGGTTGAAAAACAATATAAATATTAGAATTCGTATATGGTAATATTATTAGTTTATGACACACAAAGAGTATTTCACAAACAGGATTAACGTATTTGATGTACCTAGACTTAATAAGGAACAGTTTCTGTATGTGCTGAAAATTATTAGCTTAGAAGGAGAAATAAATGCCTTAGATCAAATTGAAGATAAGGTTTTAGTTTCAGGATTAAAGCAGCAAAAAATAAAAGAGTTCAACAAGCTAACTAAAAGAAAGAAACCAGAAGAGATATATAAGAAGTTGGTTTTTAAGTAGTCTTCTCTAAAATAACTATTAGATATACACAGTAGTCGGGCTATATATAAATTTCACAGACACCATCCAAAAAAGAAAACGACTTTTAAAATTGATAGGGGGTATTGTTTTAAAAATGATTGTTTGGATTTTTTGGCGTTTTTTTATAAATACTAATGTTTTACTGCCAGTTTTACTGCCAGTTTTTGCCAATTTATAAGCACATTTTCAATATATTTGTGATTATTAACCTATGTCAGTGAATTAATAAAGTTAAGTAAATCACGAAGACGAGGATGCCTTAAACCCCTTATACACTTGAGTTTAAAGCAAAAAAAACCCTCTCATTTCTGAAAGGGTTACTAGTAGCGGGAACTGGACTCGAACCAGTGACCTTCGGGTTATGAGCCCGACGAGCTACCTATCCCTCTGATTTGGACTGCAACAAGTTAACTCAACTTTTTAATCCTCTGCCAGAAGATACTGCCAGAATGAAAAGTTATAGAATATCAATTGGTACATCAAAATCTAAACCAATTATAATAATTTATTTCAATAATTTACGCCACCGTTATTGGAATGGAAAAGTAATAGGTGTTGATTTAAAATCTGAGGACAATCCTACACTACTTAAAGCAGCTTTTGAATTAAGGTTAAGAGATGGCTGGAGACCTCAAAAAAAGAAAACTAAAATTAAACAGGCTCCTATTACAGTTATTGAAGCTCTTCAACAAGGTGTCGAAGTAAAGATTAAACAAGGATGTTCAGAACGCTTCATAAAGGATGCTAAACGTATAGTTACACTATGGAGACGTTATGAGAGTGAACTACAAGTAAAGAATCTTACTCTTAAAGATCTACAATCCTCACATATTAGAAACTTTCTCGTAAGACCAAATTGGAGCGCAAAAACACAACGCACAGTAAAGTCTACATTAAGTCCGTTATTAGTTGAATTTAAACCACATTTAGTTCAAAGTGTAAAACTAAAGAAACCAACCTCAACACTTCACAAACCCTTTGAAAATATTAATGAAATACTTAAAGATATTAAAGCATACAACAAACAGTTATACTTATGCTGTTTAATGACCTATGGATGCCTTTTAAGACCTCATCGTGAGATAAGAGAGCTTACTTGGTCCGATTTTTCAGACAACCTTAAATACATCCATTTGTCAGGTAATAGAAATAAATCAGGTAGGAATAGAATTGTTCCAGTACCCTCTTATATTAGAGATATTCTTATTAAAGGAGAACCACATCACAATATCTTTTCTGGGAAGAATAAACCTTTAAATAACGACTATTTTAAAACCCTTTGGAGTCGTTTTAAGAAACAATCAAAAACACTTGAGCAAGGGCAAACATTATATTCTTTTAGACACTCTGGAGCTATAGAAATCTTTAAAAGAACTGGTTCTATAACCAAGCTACAGAAAGCTATGGGGCATTCGTCTATTAATGTAAGTTTAACCTATTTAAGAGGACTTGATATAGCTGAATTAAAAGAAAATGATATGCCAATGATTTAACCTTTAATTCAAAGAAAGTTTATTCATTCAATAATGAAAGTAATAAACTTAGAATATATTTTTATTCATAAAATCAATCATCTGCTTTTAAATTGTTGTAAAATTTAATAAATTTTTAAAATTGTGAAAAACATGTATCATATTGTGAATAACTCACTCTCTTATAATTGAAAGATTTTGATGATTTTTGGGGGGACCACTTTTTACTATAAAAGTTCTCAAAAAAAAAAGAGCTACTAAAAAGTAACTCCTGATTTTGTTTTGACTTTAACTTGGCGGTTTAGTCTAATACAAAACAAATGTAATATTTTTTTTAAACAATACAAACATTTGTTTTAACTACAATTTTTCATCAGGACTTTTTTAAAGCTTTTAAGTTTAACAATTAAAATCCAAAAGGATGAAAAAACAAAAATTAATTCAGTTTAGTACTGAAGAATTAAACACAATTATTCGTCAAATTTTCAAAGAAAAATTTAAAAGTCTTAAGGAAATAATATATAGGAGAAAAATCCTTAATTATCTTTCAAAAAAGGATATTGCAAAAATATACCCTAAAGACATATCGATTATAAATGATTGGAGAAAACCTGTCTATTTCAAAAACTATCAGATATACATCAAGGCTAGTGAAATCAAAAGTTTAATGATAAAGCTAGAGAAGTAATGGAGGAGTTTAAAAAAGTTACAAGTAGTATTAAAAAGAAAACTATTATTGATGTTAAATTCTCGAACCTTGAAGAAAATATAGATTTCTCAGAGAAATGTATATCTCTCGTAGATCAGTGGTATTCTGAGAAAAACCCAAAGGGTCTTAATCATGGTGTAATCAATCACTATTCCTTAGAAGAAGCAGTAAGTTTTATAAATACATTACCTAAGAAAACAACAAAGAATAATGCCCCTAACTTTTTAAAAGGTATTTATGAGGGAGGAACTAGAGGTGAGTTCTGTAAAGATTCTACAAACTTACTATTCTTTGATATTGATGTAAAAAAACAAACAAAAAACAAAAAAGGTGAAAATGAACATCTCTTTGATGCAAAGCTAAACAGTGATGTATTTGATTACTTGCAAACTATCTGTGTTTTTGTCTTTAGATCGCATAGTGGGTTCGGTATAGCAGGAGCATTATACGTTCCATACTTAAAGGATTTACTTGTAGATAAGAAAAATCTTCATAAAAAAATAGGAGATAAAATATGTTCTGAGCTAACCAGGCTTATTAGTAAAGAAATAAACATAAAAGTTCAGTTTGATGAAAAACAAAATACTTTTAGACAACTCCGAAAAGTTTATCCTCAAGAGGTACCTGTTACAGTAAATAATAATCCAATTCAAATTAATATAAATATTACTGAAGAGGATCATATTACCCATACAGGAGTACCAATCTTTAAAAGTAATTATGGATTTGAAGGTAGCGTAAGGTATCAGTTTAACGGGAATACCCCTATAGAGGATGCTTTGTTGGATAGTGGGTTTTATAAAGTATCCGATAATAGATGGCGTCACCCGTCTACCTCTAGTGACAGTACTGGACAGGTTAATGCTGATAGTAATACATTTTATAGTCATAGCTCTAGTTATGGAGAAGGACTATATACCCCATTTGATCTTTATGCAAGAAGCAAGGGTATGTCCAGTAATGAGTTTACTAAAACACTAAAGCCAAAGTATGAAATAATTCCAGCTAAAAAGGATGTTATTGAATCGGCTATCATTAGCCTAAATAATGACAATCTAGGTAGTCAAGACATATTTGAACTATGTAACCCATTAACATCACTAACTATACCACAACGTTACGATTTTATTGAAAAGCTCAATGTAAATGAACAAACGCTCAGTCATGTTCATGAATATTTAAAAGTTCCAGAGCTAACTATTAGATACGATCGTAAGATTATTATTAAAGATTTTTTAGCTAGCAATATGGAAGAAGTTATGAATTTTGTTTATGACTATAAAATAACTTGCATATATGCAGGAACTGGATATGGAAAAACTCGAGGGACTATTGAGTATTTTAAAGCTATGAAAAATCAAAGTACTATATTTTTAGCACCTCTTCAGTCCATTGTTACTCAAACAGCTGAAGAATTTACGATTCCCTACTTAACAGGAGACAGTAATTTTACATATCACTCTAAAGCTAAATCATCAAATATATTTGTGTGTACCTATGAACAAGGAGTTAAACATATCGCTACAAAAGAGTTTGACTACATTATTATAGATGAGGTTCATAAGCTCTACACATCCAATAATTACAGAGATGTTCTAGTACCTTTAGCATCTCTTTTGAATGAAAGTAAATCAAAAATTATAGGTCTAACAGGAACTCCTAATAGTATTATAAATAATCTAGGTTTTAAAATTATTAAATGCGAAAAAGAAAGCATTCCTAGTATTGAGGTAATTGAAAGGTTTACAAATAACTCTGGATACGCTACTGCAATTAACCATATCAGGGATCATGGAGGTAAGTGTCTTATTAGGTTAAATAGTCAGTATAATCTTGATTCTATTAAGGCTGAACTAATTGAAAAAAATGGTTATGATGAACGTGAAATTCTAGTTTTATTTTCAGATAACCAAGTAAAGAAAGGTCATGAATATAGGATGTTAATAAAGAAAGGTCGTTTTCCTAACTATGTAAAAATTGTTTTAACAACTAGTTTGATTGATGAAGGGGTTAATATATATGATAAGGATTTCGATAGTGTCGTTTTTATTGAATCTAATGTATTTAATCCTAGACCAGAACCAATCCCACAGTTCTTCAATAGATTAAGGAATCATGATACAGAAACTAAGTACTATTTATACAGGAAGTACTCTCTGAACTATGATTATAATTATTTGAATGACCAAGACTACTATCATAACACTATAAAAACTTTAAAGACATGGAGTAATCAGTTTGACGACTACCCAACCTATGCGAACGTCTTTAATAATAATAAGTATTTCCTCATGGACGGTTGCTCTATAAATGAGCCATACGTTGCTTATAATACAACCCTCAAAAGTTTTGAGAGGTTTACGCCTTATATGCTTGATAAGTACCTAGAAAACTATAACATAAAGACCATAAGGGACGAAAATTTTATACCAAAAAAAATAGATAAGACCTTTAAAAATAAATGGGATAAAGATGCAAAGTTAGAGATTAGAGACCTATGGGCATATCACTTTAATACTGTTCAGAGTACCTTACATTATGAAGCTCAAGATAAGACCATTAGAGAGAGAATAAATGAGTGTGACTTTGAGTTAGAATGGGAAGATGAATATATTGAGACAATTAGAAAACATCTGAAATTATTTGAAAAATATTACAGCTACTATATGCGTATTGAAGATTTAGGTTATAGTCCACACCATTTTATTGTTTGTGAAAAATCACTTACATCAATACAAAAACTTAATAACGAAGTTTACTATTTAGAGACAATGTCCATTCTAAATACCCCAAAATCCAAAGGGGATGAGAAAAATAAGACACTAATTTTAAGGGTAATAAATAGTTTAGCAGAAAATAATAAGTTCACTCGTGGAGACATAGATAAAGCCTTTAATACACTTCATCTTATAAACAAACCGAGTTACGAGGTAATAGATAGAATTATAAAACAATTTTATATACTGACTTATAATAAGAAAACTAAAACTTATACAGTTAAGGGAAAACGGTAAAAACTACTAATGTTATATATAGAATAAACAAGTAGTTTTGACCGTTTTTTAAGAATCCTGGGTTTTTATAATGGTTTAACACTTTTTTGGTTATATGAATGGACTATTACACCCCTCCCATTCATATGCTAACTAAACAAAACATACTTAAATAGTCCTTGTATAAGTAACTGTATATTAAACATCTAAAAGGTTTAATTATAGTGTAATAATGATTGATTCAAAGTATTTAGGTGTTTCATTCCATGAATGAACACTTTCATTTCTTTACTCCAATATTAATTTAAAATCAGTTTTTTATTTTTAAAACGTTAGTCAGAATATACGGGATATTGTAAGAGTAAAAACATCTAATATTATAAACATTGATTACGTATGATTAAAAATATTTTTAGGTACTTCAGTTGCTTAACTTAAAAATCAAGTAAGCTCCCTCTCTCTGTATCCCTTTA
>Ga0102945_1000265_pt1 | contig 16201 bp, 25 predicted proteins | sample SalPonred_H2O_MG_FD_78207 | JGI IMG/M metagenome (GOLD analysis project Ga0102945, IMG submission 78207) | Salt pond water microbial communities from South San Francisco under conditions of wetland restoration - Salt Pond MetaG R2_restored_H2O_MG ...
CTTGGCTGTGCCGCATGGCTCATATTGCAAGGAGGACCCGTTGTTCTTTACTAACATCGCGTAGATTATTGACTAATTGACTGATTTGCTGTTGATTTGCACGGTGTTGGAAGTATCGCTATGAAGGCTTAAACCGTACTTACACGTTGTTACTCGTGTAAAACTACTACTACTACACTACTACTACTACTATTTCTTACCCGTTCAAAGCTCGTTTAAGCCAAAATTCCGCCCTGTTTGGAAGCAATGGTTCTACCCTGCTCAAGATCTTGCGCTTTGCCGTTGGCGTTGTGAATGCCTTAAAAACTGTAAAACTGAATAGGCTGCCAATGGGCGCGTCTGGTCCAGAGCTGTTTAGTCTTGAACGTTTACCCTTACGTAGCCTGAAACGCCCTGCTGAATAATTCTTTGGGCCTTTGCGCTTTCTTTGGAATACACCAACGTGTGAACCCGTTCGAGCAATGAAGGCGTCCGGAATAGTTACGAATCCTCCGCCCTTCTTTATTTTGACCTGCACCGGTTTGCGTTCTGAAGGTCTTGCGATCTTATCCAGGGCCGTTCGACCTTGCTTGAGTTTGGTTCCCTTGCTCTTCGTTTTACGTACGGTTATGCCATCGCCACGCAACCCGCGGAATGATGCAACTTTAACGGAATTGGCTGAGGTCAATAATCGAGCGTGAAGAGAACCGGATCGAGCGAAGTTTGAGCGCATTAACCTGGAGGAGGTTACACGATATGCGGGAATGTTATATCTATCTGTAACTGCCCGTTTCCCTGCGGTTCGACCTGCTCTCAGCGTGTCGTTCAATGCTTTTGAAACGGCCTTATTGACCTGGTAAGAATTGAGCTGTTTGGCTAGTTTTCGGGTTTCTGAGGTATCAATATTAATCTTTGCGCGTATCATTTTAGCGGAGGTTGGTTCACTTGCAAAGATACGGCACAAAAAAAACGGGCTAACCTGTGAAGATTAGCCCGTTTTGGGTTGGTTGGTGGTTGGTTTAGCCTATCGGAAACAATACGCGCGGCCTTTTTCCGTGTCTATTATTTCATCTGCTGATTGTTCGTTTTGTTTTTCTGTTTCGTCATCTAAGTAGTATAATTCAGCATTTGAATAGTATCTAATTAGCCAAAATTCCCAACTTTTGAAATGTTTTTCGTTTTGCTCTAATTCTTCGCTATTGAAATTTCCAGTTTGCTTGAGGTCGTTTAATTTTTCTTGAGTTGTCATAGTATAAAGTTATTGATCAAGTGAATGAATAAGAACAAAATAACGAGGTTTCTGAGGTTGTTTTTATCTGTGGTTGTCATTGGTTCAAATGTTTTTTGTAGTTGTTTGTGAATATCTCAAGAGCTTCTTCTCCGGTCAATCCGTAAAGCGTTTTACTCTTGCTTTTTCCTTTTACGCTTCCGATTTCCTCTCGAATTGTCATTACCACCGAAAGAACGCCCTGTGGCTTTGTTAGAGGGCAGTGCTCCACTAGTTTTATTTCTGATTTCAGTTTTGTGTTTCTGAATACGTTCAAAGCTACTTCTAAGACTGTTTCAACGTCTGTGCCTTCGAATGAGATTGATTTATCATAGAACTGCAATCTCACTAGTTTCTTGGCTTCTATTTTGTGGACTTTCATCTTTTCTCTGTTTTTAAGGTTAGTTTTTCCGTTGTGGTTCGGGACTTCTTCGAGCGGTCCCACGTTCACCACAAACGAAAGTGTTAATCTGTTTCAATCGGTTTGGTATCAATAAATTTGTATCTCTTTACTCTTTCAATTAATCGAACCCAATTTTCTAGATGTTGCCAAGAATTGAAAGTTTTGATTTGGTAAACGTATTTACCGGAATGAGATGTTTTGAAGATTACCTTTGCTTTCATTTTATTAATGTTTGATCAGTCCAACTTTTGGCGATGGGTTAAACCACTTTGTAGCTTCCAAGTCCGAGTCCATTGCGTTAACGTATCCATTCAATTCTAAATCCTCTAATGAATCGAAAATGCGGGCATGGCGGTGTTGATCGTAGTCGATAAGATGATCAACTTTTGAACCTTCAGAAAATATGATGTCGAAATTATCCGGTAACTCAGCAAGCAATGGAAGCCAAAGTGGCATTGACTTGGTGTAGCTGTAAAATTTTATTTCTGGATTGTTTCGCGCGATCTGTAGCCATTTTTGAATGTACTTGGGCGAATAGTAATCACCAGAATCATGAACACGAACGTAGTCTGGTTTTACCTTGTTCAATTCCGATTGCATTAAATCAGCGAAATTGTCCTTCTTTGTTGCTTCATATCGTGCGGAAAAAGCGGGGTGGACGTTTGACCATGTATAGGCACCTTTTTGAGCATAGCAAAAATTCGCGCATTCGCCTGCGAAAGGGCACGTAGTTTTTCCCGTTTCGCGGTCCGTTAGTGCAGGTATTCCAAAGTTTACAACTTTTGCATTGACTGCCTTAGACGTTTTTTTAAGTTTGGTGTTTTGTGTCAATAATTTCATCGTTTTGTGGTGTTTAACGGTTTTTTACAATTGATTGTTTAGTTGGTATTTATATACTATTTCAGATTCTTCTTTTGAAGGGAAAAAATAAAAGTCGTTAATAAATTCGTTTAATAATACCTTCCCTAGTTTAAACCTTTGCCCGTTTTCTATTTTGTAACCAGGCTGGGGTTCGTATCCTACAGACTCAATAAAATCTTTATCATGTAGTTTTTTGTTTAGTAACTTCCAAGCATTCGTCATGTTTGGCCTTACGCATACTTTATTAAGTATTGTCAATTTTCGGCCTGAGGTGGTAATTATATAAAACTTCCAGTATTTTTTCATTGTGTATTTTTTTTGTTTCTAGTATCCGATCCCGTTCGCTGCACAATATGCTAGAGCTGCTAGGGTTAACGCGCCCAAGGCCGCAATTAGAAGATTTTGAGTTGTTTCTGTATTCATCGTTTGTGGTTTTAGTGGCTTCGTTGCCGTTAATGATGGGACAATGATACGCTATGCTTTTAAACCCTGCAAATAATTATAAAAACTTTTTCGTTATTTATAATCATTCCAAATAAGCGATAAACTAGAAAGGTCCTCCACTTGCTATAATAGGAATCGCGCGCGCGCGTATACGGAAAACTTTTCAGAATTAAAAATTGTTTTTCCGATTCCTTTAACTTAGGTTAGCATTTCACCACAAACGACCCGGTAAGCGGTTGCGATACTTCGCACCCAAAATCCGAAGCTGTTTGTGGTTTTTTTGTGCCTGGTATTTTATTACCGGTTCAAGTGAGACCACAACCAACTAGGTTTTGAAAAATTTACCTTGTTGGAACGGGAAGGGAACACCCAGCTCAGATTGCAGAAAAAACACCTAGCACCTCTCCTATGTGATTTCAGAGGTACGCGACAAATTTTTTGGGTGTTCTTGGTTTTAAGGTTGGGTGTTTCGGATTGGAATTGGTTGGAGCGGGACCGCTTAGGTCAACTCTAGTCGAAGTCTGCTTGCTTCAACCCCGATTTGCCTTGGGTTGGCTTGGTCTGGTCTTGTTAGGTTTGCTTCGAGTCGGAGTAACCAAAGCTACTTTCTTCTTACAGAACTTACACCGATTGCATACGGTTACGTTGGCTTTGATCAGTTCTGTCTGGCAGTTCGGGCAGTAGAGATTCATGCTGTTCAAGATAGTGAAAAATAAAAAGACCCCCCATACCTTTGTTTTACAAGAACGCGAGAGAAATTAAGCCGTTGTGCGCAATTAAGACAATACCTTCATTTTATCTGCTGTGTAAAAATAATCTTCAACGTACTTTACGCTGTTTTTTAAAATGTCCATAGCTTCTGAAAAGGTTCTTGCCTCTACGGTTATTTTTACATTGTTCATTACATTTTTAAACTCAAATTCTTTCATAATTAACCGCGCACAACACAAAATAAAAAACAGTGGGTGTCGTGCGGCTTTTTAGCCACTGTGCCTTGTATTTAAGTTTTATCGGTTGGATAAGTCAAGACTTCCAAACCCCACCGATTTTTTATTCAAGTCCGTTTGACCTAATGACTCCCGCGCATACTACTCAGGGGAAAGCGGTATCAGTTCAATTGATTCGGAGCAGGAAGCTGTCCTAATGGAAGCATACTGTTTCCGACCCGGTAATGTGATTGGGATTGGATTGTTTTGTAGTAGGTCAGCTCTGAAACTGTTTGGTTGTGAGAAGCCTGTTCGGCCTCCAACTTACCCTTCAAGTCCTGATTAACCTGCTTGTACCCTGCAAGCTCGTTACTTCTATGACGAAGTGAGTTCAATGTAATTCCGAGTGCTGTTCCTAGAACAATTACTCCTGCTGTTAATGCTACTGTTACCATCATTTCTGTTTTTAGTTGTTTAAGTTTTAACGAATCTACAAACTATTTACCAATACGCAAGCGTTTTTTGTAAGAAATTTGAATTGACCAGTTCAAATGTGTCATATTAGCCACAATCCCAAAGCTGTTTCTGCGTAGATCTGAGTAACCCAAGTATAGGCTGACCATTGCAGACCTGACCTGTGGAGAGTTAGCTAGGGTAAAGTCGGGACCAACAGCTAATCCAACATCAATGCTTCTGTAATAGGTTGGAATAGGATAGCTTTCAATTCGCTTCTTTACAACTTCTAATGTCGGGAAGGTGTGTTGTATCTCGAATATGGGTGCTGAATTCAGCAAGCCTTTAGTTTGAATTGAGTAACGCAATCTGAATGAATCCGTTTCGAGTTGTTCCGAATAGGTTCGGATTGAACTTAGTTCTTCTATTTCATCCAATAGTTCCTGGTTCACCGTTTTGTAGAAAGCTATGATTGAATCCTTATCTGTTGAGGTTGGTTCTGGTGTTGGTTTCTTAGGAATAGGCTCATTCTTGGTCGGAACGGGCGGTTTAGAATCGGTTATTCTAGTCCATTTGGTTGTATCAGGATTGAGTTGTATGGTATCAGTCGTTTCAATTACAGTTAGTTGGGGACAAGTCGGTTGTGGGTTGCAATGGGTCAAGGTGCAAATAATTATCCAGATGATTCCAGATACTATCAATAGCGTTTTCCAATGCTCTTTGACCAATGATAGAGCAGGATTGATAGCTGCAAGTATTGATGCAATCGGTATCATGCTCTTACAACTTGTAGTTTTCCATTGAAAGAATCAGAAGTCCAACAAGTGTCCCAATGCAACCATGTCTTAGCATCTCGAATATCCTCGATACGTCTAATTCCGAGTGACCAATACACATCTTGGTTGGCAAGTATGAAATCATACACAACCTTGTTCGGAACAAGTTTTCCCTTATTGGGTCCACTTGAGTATTTGAAGATTTTATCTGAAGCCCTACCTGTTGCGTGAAGAGATGTAGGTCGGTAATAACGTTGACCTTCTACTCTTAATCCTGATTGAGTTCGAGTGCCGCCCCAAAGCCAATTGTTGATGGTACAGCTTAATTCCTCTCCGAGATGGTCTTGCAAATCAAGTAGCAATTCAAGGTCTGCATCCATTAAAGCCCGGTCTACAAACCTTACGGAACGCTGACCATACTTATCCCATACTTCTTTTGGCACGTACTCTCTGATGTCGAACCTATCGTTAACCTTCATTATCCAATGGTTTTAAGTCCTAGATTACTAAGAACTTCATTCAGTTTCTCAGCGAATATTACACTCTTATCCATCTGCTTTGTAGCTCGGTAAAGAGAGTGATTGACCATTGAATTGCTTGATAGACCAAGATATTCCCGAATAACTGAGTGAGGTCTCAGGTCGTAACGTTCAACCGCAATGTAGCAAGCAATGGAACGGATGTCTGATAGGTCCTTATCTGCTGCATCAGCGTATTCCAATCCGAATGAATGACATACTTCATTTAGTAGTTTCGGAAACTTCTCTTCAGCGTGTTTTCTCTTGTAGTACATATCGGTAAACACCTTTGTAACTGCAATAGATGGAGGAACACCTTTCTCTCTCATTCGCTCTGCTTCTGATTGGATTTCAGCTTCGGTTGCTGTCATTCCCTTCTTTTCCATCTGGTGTCGAAATCTTCTCTCGTATGTGTCTGCTTCTAGCATTGATTTATTTTTTATCGGTTTGTTTACGCAAAGCTAAAACTTTTTTGCAAACAGCTAATAACCACTTGTAATCTTTCACTTTTACTTCGTGTGAATCGAGGTCTTTTATCCGGTGCATCCAAATCGGTCTGTTCGGGTCAGATTCGTCCAGGAATGATCCGATCCGTTGCAATCTCCTACCATTGAACTCAAATGGTCTGCATCCGATAATATCTACTTCGTTGTCTTTTGGTTTCATATTGAAACGGGTTGATAGCTGGGTGTTGTAGCACATACGCTCACTGAGTATAGGTGTATTTAATTTCTGTCGTACCATCGCTCCAAGTGTATTTCCATTTCCTTTCCCATTTCATACTCCATTTATAAAATCTTGTGCTTAACAATTCTCTTTTATATCCTTTTTTTTCTTTCATAATTCGTTCGCTTTACGATGCTACAACAAAGGGTATAGTGCATGGCTTAGGCTAATCGGCTTTAACGGTGTGTTAGATATATTTCAATCCAATTTATACGCTTGATTTTCACATTAAAGAGCCACGACACCATACCCAAAACGTTGGCTCAAACCCCCATCGACCAAATCATACCACTTACCACCAACCACATGATAAATATAGCTGGCGTTGTGTATTTCTCAAACATCAGCGTACCTTTTCGGCAGCGATGGTTGCAAATTGTGATTTTTTTTTTCATTTCTTCTTGATGTTAATGACCTGAACCGTTGCTGTTACTTTGGTTATCTCTTGACTTTCAGATAACATATCTCTTTGAAATTTACCTGACTTGATCTCCCCCACCACTTCTTCCATTTCGTTTTCGTAAAACTCATCAGTAACCCTCGTTCTTACTGTAACTGTTACCTCTTTCATTCGTAAGTGTCTTTGTAGTATTGTTCTTTCAGTTCTTGATTGTACATGATAGCTTTTGCTCCCTGATTATAAGCCTCCTCAATCTGCTCCCGTTCCGTTTCGAGAAGTTCGGTTGCTTTATCTTCGATTCCATGATGGTCTAAAATTTCACAAATTCCAACGCCTTGAACGTCAACTTCTTGTTTTGATGACTTGACAATGTCAATCAACTTTTGTAGTGCTGTCTTTCTCATTTCAATATCCTTGACCCATTCTCATTATTATCTCCCTATTTGGGAACTCTTCTCTTAAAAGCTTTTCCACCATCTTTGATTCTGCTTGTCCATATCCAATTGAATATCCGTAAGCTATGACTGAATCTTCTTTAATAGTCAATCTACCGCCACCTAAACATCTTTGACAATCAATTTTTTCTACTATATCTGAATGTAAATCAGCAGATACATCAGATGCTAAAAAATAACTCCTGTCGTTTCCTAATAGCAATACAAACTTTGCCGTACCTTTTTCGTGTAGTGTCTTTCTCATTTCTCGTTTACAATTTCGTTCAACTTCTCGATGGCTGCGTTACGTGCTTCTTGACGGGTTTTGCAGCCTAACTCACTAATTTCAATTTGTTCGTTCTGATTGTAGATAGTGAAATCAAACTCAAACCGATATAACGTGTTCTCAATAGGAACTACAAGTATTTCAACTAAATACCCGATACTATCAGCCCAATCTTGGTAAACTCCCCATTGCATTGAAGGCGAAAGTCCTGAGAAAGTATATTTGTACTGACTTAGACCTGACTTATGGTTGAGCCATTTATAAAACTCTTCTTTCGCTTCTCCTGTAAGTCTCATTTCCTTTCGTTTTTCCAGTTTTCCAAATCAGCGTGAGTAACCTCATGCCCTAAGTAATTGCAGAATGATACTAGGTCTGCTTCGGTGTACATTTGCTTTTCCATTTCATCGTAGCATTGGAGGAAGCCCGCTCTCAATGATTTGTAATGTCTAAATCTTTTTTCAGAAAACAACTCATTCGCCCTTGCTTCTGATTCTTCTCTGTTTTTCATTGGTCGTGTATGTTTCCGATTATTTCATAATGCCAAAAGTTTGATAAAACCCTTTCTCTCGGCCATGTAATCATTCCTCCGAAATGTTTAATCAACTCATTTAACTTATCTTCATCTTTCCACATAGGAAATGAATTGAATCCGTTTACCTTTAAATCGTGTCTAACCTCGAAGTAATCAGGAAAAGCCTCATACAACATACACTTAGGTGAGTGCTTGTTTCCACAAAAAAGCATATCTCCTTCGTAAATAGGCTGGTCAAGAATGTCTTCTTTATCTATGTGTTGACCTACTGTTTCGGGTATTACTTCAAAATCATAAGGGTTAGACCATTGACTACCATCTTGGGGTAAGATAGCACAAATACCTTTTGATTTCCATTGAACCAAATCACCGTAAACCCATTCACCGTTATCAACCCGTTTACCTCTAAACTTTATTTCCCTTATTTCTTCTCTCTTAAATAGTTGTAATGTCTAATGTTCGTAACGTCTTTTTTCTCACCACACTCGCAGCATTTACCTACGTTAAATGTAATTGCGCAACTGTTCTTTTTCTGTTCTTCGGTGAAATACTTAATTCCGCAGTCAGCGCACACGCAATCTGTAACCAGGTAACTCATATCTCTGTTTTGTTTTAACCCACCCAACTCGGATAGGACAACCCAAACCTACATAAAACTTTCCAATAAATTACAAAAGTCCTTAAAGTTTTTTATCACGTAGTAACCTATTTGAAGATCAGAACAGACCTGCTCGAACTTGATTTGAGCTTCTGATTGCGTGTTGGAACCGACCTTCAATTCAATGAAGATAGGCTTACCTTGTTCGGTCAAGTAGCATAGGTCCGAAACACCCGCAACCATTCCCATTGATTTTAATCTGTTTCCATCTATTGCGTTGCGCGGATTGTTGTGGATCATAAATAACTGCATCCTCTGCTCAGGATAATTGTTCCAATGCCATTGAAAACACTTGGCTTGTAAAGCGGATTCTGAGCTTCCCATTGGAAACAAAGGTAATTAAACCCATTTCACCACCTACTCCGTAACCTATTCCGTAACCTAACGGAGAGTGTAATCACTGTAACTACTATTTCCTACTTCTCTCATTTGCCGGTAAGCCCAACCCGTAGAGTAACCCATTTCTTGAGCATATTCCATCACCGCTTCTGAACCTCGGCTGCGAACTACTCTCCAGATAAAGGTATGCTTGTATGCTTTCGAGTCTTGCAGATCACCTAATTGGCTTAAACTGAGTTGGCTTAATTTCAACCCACGAAGCTCTTCAGGAACCTTGCTTTCCAATTCTTTCAACTCTACCTCTTGCGCTTCTTCAACTTTCTTCTCGAACTTATGACCGCAATAGGAACAGTCCGTAGCTGATGCAGGAAGAATAGCTTCACATTTCGGGCAAGACTTAACAGGAGCAGGTTGTTCCGAACCTGATTGTATCTTCTCTAAACTCCATTCACGCGGGTCATCCCAAAAACCGAAACGACCTACATTGTTCCCGAAGTCCAGGATAGTAAACTCCTTCTTGGTTTCTGTAACCCTACCACCCCTACCTACCATCTGCAAATAGAGTGGTAGTGATGTGGTTGCTCGGTAAAGGATTACGCATTGGATGTCGGGCTGATCGAACCCCGTAGTCGCTATGGAGCAATTACAGAGTATTCCATCTGAGGATTTATCAAACCACTCTAACGTTTCCACTCGTTCTGATTTACTCATATTTGAATCCAAATGCCTTGCGTTGTAACCTTGAGCTTTAAGTTCGTTGCAAAGTTCAATTGAGTTATCTATCCCTGCTGAGAACACAATGGTTTTCTTTCCTTCAGCTAGGCGTTTGTAGTTATCTACAACACCTCGGAACGTCTTTAATTTAGCGTATCTCTGCTGTAACTGACTAGATGAATAATCACCACCTATCTTCCCTACCCCTGACAAATCTACCTCCACTCCGAAATAAGTTGGCTTGGCTAAGTAACCCAAATCAATCAATCCTGGTGTATCAATCGAACTCACCATATCTTGATAGAACTCGTCTAAACTTGATTGTGCTTTACCTTTCCGGTATGGTGTGGCTGTTGCGCCTATTACGAAACAGTCATGCTTTATCTCTCGCAGAACTTTATCGTGAGATGCCCGATGCGCTTCATCTACCACTACAAGCGTTAATGACTCAATAAATTCCCTGTACTTATCAACCCTTCTGTGGAAAGTTTCTGTCATCGAAATGAAACAGTTGTGATTCAAGTTAGGGTACTCACCTGACCTGATGTAATTCGGTATCAATCCAAACTTCTCAAAAGCACCACCTGCTTGAGCCAATAGTTCTTGTCTATCAGTTAGTATCAATGCTTTACCACCTCTCTTTACGTGTTCTGAAACCATGTAGGAAAAGCAGAAAGTTTTTCCAAAACCCGTAGCTGCTTGCAGTACGGTTCTATTGTTCCCTGATTTGAACGAATCTCTAAGGCTATTGATTATGTCAATCTGATGTGGGTATAAGGTTGGTTTTGTCATTATTTCTGTTCTTCTAATTCTTTCTTCCACCTTCTAATAGTTCTCTCAGAAACATTCAGGATCCTAGCTGCATCTGTATTTTTCAGTTTCGGGTTGACTTCATACATAGCTAAGAATCTTTCTATATCTGACTTTACAGGTTTGATTGAACTCTGCTTCAGCTTGCCAAACTCAATACTATCAATGCTTACTTTCTGATTCATTGATACAAAGTAGTCAACCAACCTTTGAGCGTTGTTAAGGCTTTCAATGTTTATATCTGAAACGTAATCAACACCATCATCATGGCAGCTTAATATGTGAAGTATTATTGCGAATCTTGGTAAATAGGTTTTCATTTTAGGTATTACAGACTTCAAGTTTTCACTTACGTCATCTGAAGTCTGCATATCGGTTAGGTTATCCATTAGTTCGCCTAACTTCTCCTTTGCATCTGGTTCAAACCGCACATAGTTTGAATCAATATCTCCATCCTCATTTACAACGACAAGATTTGATTTTATGTGTCCGTATAGACTCAGAATAAAATCATCGTACATTGCTATAAGATCAGAGTCCATCTCGTTGTAATTCCATTTCGGTGGTTTGTGATCAGGGTAACTAAGAAGAAGTCTATCTGTAAAACCATTATCTCTGAAATCTTCGGTAAACAGCTTGCTCATTACGTTTGGCTGAATACCACCAAGAACAGGTATTATTGGAGAATCAATGTATGAATCACTTACTGTCTTTCTGTTTGTAGATGCAAAACTATTACTGAATGTACTTAACCAAAACTCAAGGTCAGCACCTGCCCTGTACTTATTCATCTCCTTCACCCATCCTGCTAACTCGTCTTTGAAAACACCTACCGAATTAGGGTTTTCTTCATGTAATTCAATCAATGCTTCGATTGTAGTATCATTAACTACAAATTGCTTTCTTGATGGATTCATCACTTCTGCATGGTTATTCTTCTCCTGGTCAGATAGTGCTGAGTATTCATCGAACTCTTTTTTTGCTTTACTGTAATCTCTTACAGCTCTTTTGTTCATCTCAATCAATGGTCTAATCGCATCTTTTACAGCAGGAGTTTTACCTACTCCAGCAGATCCAACAACAGCTATCCAAAGCGAACAACATTCTGTGTAACCTGTTTTCAATTCTACCTTGATTGAATTTCCAATTATCAAGGACCCAACCCATAGCACTCCAGAACCCATAAAGTCTACGCTATGACCCAATGTTTCATTACAAGCTAGTATGTACTCTCTGATGGTTGTAGGAAAAATGTCTATCGGAAATGAATGACGTTTGATCACTTCTTCCGAATGTTCAAGTTTTGGTTGTTCTTTTGGTTTTATTCTGTCACCGTAACCATCCTTGTACAATTGACTTGCTGCTTCGGAAAAATTGCCGTTATGGTGTTTCCAAGCATAGCAATGAAATGAACTGAGAAGTTTCTGATTTGGATATTGAGTTCCTGTTGTGAATAGATACATACAACCGGAATCTTTGTAGATGTAACCTGAGTGAGCAGATGTAGCACCATGTCTTTTGATAATGATTTTAGAAGAAAGATTCCTTACAACCTTAAACTCATCACCAACTACATCCAATACGGAATGTTTCTGCTCGTAATCTTGCCAAGGAGTAATTCCGTTCTGCTGAAACTCAGGCTTGTCTCTAGTAGGTTCTTCTAATTCAATCTCTTCTGGTCTTTCATCATACATCTTGCAAATGCTGATGATAGTATCATGCTCTTCTTTCGTTAGGTATTGAATCTCCGTATAATCCAATCCGTTGTAACAGTCATCGTATAGAATAGCGTAACCACCTTTCCCACGAGTTTCAATTACAGCTTCATAACTCTTGCCTTCTTCTGGCTTTATACCTGTCTTTACAGGAACAGCCAACTTCTCGTTACCCATATCGGTTTCAGCCCGATAAGTAAGATGATAACCATAGTTCAATGTAGCATGAACCGAGACCTTCTTGTCAAATCCATCTATCGAATCTCGTAAGTATTCAATAAACTCATTGAACCATTTTTTTCGATCCTCTTGATGAAGAACTTTCAAATCCACATCTACACAAAAAACATTTTCGTAACCTGTAGCATAACCGAATCTCCAAGCATCGAAATTCTCAATTTCCTTCTCTAACTGCTTTTGAGATATTTGAAATGTCTGAAAATCCTTCCACTTATGTAGAGGTCTTTTTTTATCATCTACCACAAGAATAGAATACTTACAGTTTAACAGTTTTCTTGCTCTATCTAATCTGATGTGGCTCATTAGCTATTGGAATTAAAGAATGGGGAGGTGCGGCAACACCCTACAAACAGGCTGCAACCATGCGCTGCCGTAGTTTTATCCCCAAATGTGAAATCGTTTGTCATTAGTTGCATTATCAGACTCGCTATTTGCCGTAGCGATATGACAAATCTACAACTAATTATTTATTAAACAAGTAGTTATCATTTTGGACATGGTGTGTCCGTTTTTACAGTTTTGTCCAATCATTGATAATCAATGAGTTAGCTTGTTTTTAGGACACGTTTTGTGCTTAAGCGGACATGGACAAATTATTTTTTCCGTTTTGACCAACAGACTCACATGAAAACTGAAATTGACAATTTTCGTTTGTCCGTCCATTTTGTGTCCAAAACGGAGTTAATTAACTGATTAACAAGTGGTTGATAGGTGGACATGGGTGGACAAACCGTGTCCTAAACAAAGCCTACCCACCGCTTTTTGCCATTTTTTCGTTAAAGTCTGCTTTAAGTTTTTCTTCCCAGACCTTATTTGACACGGTGTAGTAAGTTTTGCAATCAGGACATTGAAGTTGATGTCTGACCGTACCCGCTTTGGTAGTTCGTTTCTTGCTGTGATGCGGCTTATCATTAGCGCAGTTCGGACAGGAGTAGCGACCAAAACCGGTATGCGCTCCAACATGAGATTCGTTAGATACGTATGGTTGCATTAGATGGAAAGTATCTTCTAGGAGTTTGATGTCCTGGTGGCAATACGTAACCATCTTATCTAAGGCAGTTTGGTACGTATCAGGTAGGTCAACTTCATGTCCATACCAATAAGGCACGAGAGGATGGCTTATGTAGTCCCAATCCTCTTTACTCATCGGGTTCTTACCCCCATCGAAGAAACGTTTACCGAAGTAGTCCAATCTGTTGCTCTGAAGATTGAAGTGAGATCTAGCTTTAGCGCAGGTGTCGTATGATTCTAATTTGGTCGGAAATGGAATACCATGAACCATTGCTCTTGTCCTGACCCATTTATCATCGAACCGTTTACCGTTGTGAGATACTATTTGATCAGCTTCTAATGCTGCTTTCGTGAATCTCTCAATGACAGACTTATCATCTCCTTTATCCCAAACCGCTTCAAATTGGGTTTCTTGCCCTTCCCATTTCCAACAGATGCAGATGATTGCTGATTCATGTATGATGTCTTGGAAGTTGATTCTTGCTTTGTGTGATGGTCTCCAGAATGAGCCAATGCAATAAGACGTTTCAATGTCGTAGAATAAGCGTTTGAATCCGCTTGGTGGTAACTCGAACTTTAAGTTCATGTAGTTCCTTTAATTCGGCTACGGTAGCCGCGTTTCTGCAAAGTTACAAAAAAGCCCCACTCGTATTGAGCAGGGCTGTTCCACTTGAGCCATTCGTATCACAAGTGGATTAAGTGAAATCTTTGATTTACGAGGACTGCTTACTCGTTTTATCTAGCAGGATGTTTTACATCCCTCTCAGGAACATCTACATCAAATTGAATTAGAGCAGGGCCGCATATAGCAGACTCCGCTACTGAATTACGATAAGACCTCATTTTCATGTTCAATGTTTTGAGTTTCATACCCAGGAACTTTGCAATCCGATTCCTAGTGTAATGCTTTTCCATACCCAAGCAGAACAGAACAGAACCGAGTGAGCTGCTTGAACCTTTTGTCTCGAACCCGGTTAATTCTTCCACCACCCAAGCACCCCACTCCAAGCTAGGTTTGCTCGGAGTAGGATTTAGGCAGTTTTCGCTGTTTGTCGGGTGCATCAAAAGATAACCTCTTCGTCTGAATCGAGTGGAGCGGGTGCAGCTTTCTCATCTACATTCCATCTCCAACAAGTTAGGTTGGTGAAGTACCGACCATTACTCTCGTTTGAACGGATGTTGAATGAAGCGGTCACCGTATCACCCACATTGATTCCTTCGATTGCTTTATCAGCTTTATCCTTTACAACCTCGAATTGAATGTTGTTGGTGTAACCGTTATCGGTCACTTCAATTACGTATTCCATTTTCTTGAACCCGGACTCGAAGGTTTGAATATCCCCGACCTTGATTACTTTTCCTGTTGCTTTGTATTCCATGCTTAAAACTTGATTTGATTAACGTTTAACTCGATTTGTTCTTGTAGTTCAATTGCAGCGTTCAGTTTCATTTCACACACCGATTCAACGGTTGCTAACTTAGGTCTTGCTGCTGTACCTATGTTCACCTCATCCGTAATGGATAGAGTTTTGATGAACAGTCTTTTTTCCGACTCAGGTCTGTATGAACAGAAATAAAGCGTTTCAAGACCATCAATCACAGTAAAGTAGTGAACGCATTGATGGACGTACTCCAATGGGATTTCGTTACCTCTGATGTACTCTACGTGCTTTTTAACTGATGGACACTTGATTTCGCAAGCCAATGTTCCATTCAAGTTTATTCCATCTGGACTGATACCAAGTAGACTACAATCAGAAGATTGAATCCAACCAACTTCCGTAAAAGCAGGTATTCCTAGATATTCAACCATCTCCTTACGACCAAACGGCTCCAGGTCATTACCTCTCTGCATTGCTTCGTTCTTGAAACTTTCAGCAGTTGGGTCATACGGCTCTAATCTAGCTCCGATAAGTTCGTTGAGCAGGTCACCTCCTTTCGTGTGAAGTCGTTTTGATGTCGACCCACCTACTTTTCCGTAACGAATCTTGTGCCATTCAAGGCTTCCTTGTTCTATGTCTCTGAAGATTTTCATTTCGCAGCAGATTCAAGTGCATCTTTCTTCTTGTCTTTTGCAGATAGAACTGTTGGTAATTTGCGTTCTTCTGATGTCAACCCCGCCCATACAGATTTAAGCTCTGATAGGTCAACGCATCCTTCAATAGCTTCGAGTGCTTTACTTGAATCAGCTAAGTTAGGTAGAACAGGTGCGATTCTGATTCCATCTACCATTTCAGCTCCGAATCGAACTTTCTCAACATGAAGGGTTACGGTCATTCCAGCCCAATCCTCAATCTCTGGAGACTTGGACAGCTTTTCCAATGTCTTACAATTTGTTCTATTTAGAATAAGTGGTTTATAATCCCCTTCTAAAGTTGCGATAGGAAGTGTCTCTTTCTTTCCCTTATCGAATGTTTCAGTCTTAGCCGAAACTGATTTGATCTTTACATTCGTATCTCCTTCAATATCAACCGAAGCAAGATAGTCTGATGTGTGAATTGTTCTCCAATGTGCCATTTAAAATAGTTTTAAAGTTTGGCACGAATCTATGTAATAGTTTTTAAGTATGCAAAAAGAAAGTTAAAAATATCCGTTTACTGACCTTCTCCCTCATTTTCAACCCTTGCAAGTTCTTCATCGGTCAAGCCTTCACCATCGCCAACATCTAAACACCATTGACCGTTGTGTTCAATAGGATGTGACCACCAA
>Ga0102945_1000266_pt1 | contig 16178 bp, 21 predicted proteins | sample SalPonred_H2O_MG_FD_78207 | JGI IMG/M metagenome (GOLD analysis project Ga0102945, IMG submission 78207) | Salt pond water microbial communities from South San Francisco under conditions of wetland restoration - Salt Pond MetaG R2_restored_H2O_MG ...
CCAGACGAAAATAAATTAGGTTACGACATCGTTGACGATGTTGTAGTTTTTATGCGCAATGATCCAGTGTTTTACAGAAAACATTATTTTCCTGCCATGGCTAAATTAGCGGACACACTTAATACCGGAAAAGAAATAAATCGCAAATCTCAAATGAATCCGTTAGTAGATTCGGGCATTAACACCTACTGTAAAAAGTTTAATCTTCCTAAAAAACCAGCTGACCTGTTTACATTAGACGACAGGTCTGCCATAATGGACAGAATTTACTCTGAAGAATTGGAAAATATTAAAAAAGGTGAATATCAATGAGGTTTAGCGAGTTTAGAGAAAGCAGACAACACAATCTCGTTCTAACAGAAGGTGCTCGCATCGAACATCTGGAAGACCTTGTGTTTAGAGAGCTTCCTCCGAGCAAAGGTGCAGCTCGTGCGCTCCAGAGCCTTATCAATCTAGAACAAGGCGGGCATCAAGACGTAACAGTTAAATGGGACGGATCGCCTGCTATTATTTTCGGACGTAACGAAGAAGGCGAATTTGTACTCACAGACAAGAGTGGCTTTACTGCTAAAGGCTATGATGGCAGAGCTAAAAGTTCTAAGGAACTTAAAAACATGTTCCTTAATCGCTCAGGCGGAAAGAACAAAGACAATCCAAGTTATGTAGAGTTTGCAAACAAAATGGCAGACATTTTTGATGAGTACGAACGTGCAACACCCAAAGACTACAGGGGCTTCTTTAAAGGCGATTTGCTGTATTTTAATACTCCGCCACTAAAAGACGGAGAGTATGTTTTTAAGCCAAACATTGTTGAATATCGTGTGGACGCTGATTCAGAACTTGGCGAAAAGATTGGCAAAAGCAAAACTGGAATTGTTATACACAGAGAAGTTGATGCGGACGGCAACGAGGGCCCTTTAAAAAACGGCGACGTCTTACAAGGCGACGAAGTATTAGTAGTGCCGCCAGTTACGGTATCAGAAGCACCTAACATAGACGACACCAGTGTCAAAGAACTCAAAGCAATAATTTCAAAAGATGCAGCAGCAATGGATTCTTTGCTGAACTTAGATACCCTTACGCAGCTAAAGCTTAAAAAACTACCAGAAGTATTTTATTCATACATGAATAGCAAGGTAGACAGCGGACTAGAAGACTTAGGCAGAGATTTTGTAGAATGGGTTAAATCAAGAAACCAATTAAGCGAATCAGCCAAGCAAAAGATTATAGAATATATTTCAGAAAATCAGCAAGGGTTTAACGCTCTCTGGGAAGTTGTTTCAAAAATACAACAAGTTAAAGATGATGTAATTAATCAACTTGATAATCAGCCCGGAGTGCCTGTAAAACAAAACATGTCGAGCGGTGATGATTCAGTTGAAGGCGGCGAGGGCTATGTGTTAGCTCACCCAGAAGGCGATATCAAGCTGGTGCCTAGACAAACATTTAGTAAATTCAACAGGGCAGTGGAGAGATAAATGAGACTAAGACATCTATTCGAACAGGCGCCTGCCAAAAAAGTTGTAGCAGTAATGCCCGGCGGGTTTCACCCTTTCCACCCTGGACACAAAAGTTTATACGATTGGGCTGTAGAAACATTTGGACAAGACAACGTTTATGTTGCAGCAACAAACGACACCAAGTCAAGACCTTTTCCTTTTGATGTAAAACAAAAACTTGCAGCCATGGCTGGAGTACCTGCTAATAAATTTATGCAGGTTAAGTCACCGTTTAATGCTCTAGCATACGAAGGTATTATTGGCAATCCTGAAGATACAGCAATTGTATTTGTTCGCAGCGAAAAAGATAAAACCAGTCATCCGTTGCCAGATCAAATTCGTAAAAGCGATGGAAGGATGGGCTATTTAATTTCTTATAAAGGAAATGAAAATTTAGAAACAGCTGATACTCATGGATACCTGGCTTATGGTCCTACCATAGATTTTGATTTTAGCGGTATGCAGATTAAAAGTGCAAGCGAACTAAGAGCAGCATGGCCCGAAATGTCGGACGAAGACAAACTACAGGCTGCTGAATTAATGTACCCTAATAATGCACAGACTGCTGTACAACTTCTTGACAAAGCACTGGGCGTTAAAGAACTAGAACCTGCAGAGGGGACCAACGAGATGGCTGCATACAAAGGTAATTTAGGGCTAATGGAATTGTTTAAGTTTTTCTCCAAAGCAGAAAAATCAGATCCTGAGCTAGTAACCCAAGTAAAAGAATTAATCAAACAAGGTGAGGACAAGTTAGTTTGGAAGATAGTCCAAGACTATACAGATACCAAATTAGTAGGCAAGGAGTTTGAAGGTTCTATTGCAGAAGCGGTTATTGAACATGCATATAAAAGTAAGCTAAATAGACGTTATGGATGATTTGGAATATATCAAACGTCTTGCAGGCGTTAATGAATTTAAAGGATATGCTCCTTACGAAGGTTCTAATATCAGTGTAACCGGCACTGAAAAGAAAAGAATAGAACGCGAAGACGGCATTGAACCCGGAACTGACGACTGGTTTAAACTTTGGTTTAGCCGCCCTTATTGGAAGGGTCAAGAATATCCGCCGGGCTTGAGAGGACGTAAGAAAAAATGAAAATGAAAGACATACTGTTAGAGTACGAATCTCTTATTCCGCAACCAAGCACCCTAAAAGTAGATGTAAGCTCATACGAATTTATACAACTAATGAAAGAGTTTAGATCCGAGCAAGATACCAGAGCCGAAGGTGACAAGGGTCTTGTGATGTTTTACACTGACCAAGAAAAACAAGAATTTCAAAAGTTCTTAAATTCTAAAGGTGTTAATTTTAAAGATATTGGGTCACGATGAAACTGCGCGAACTTTTTGAATACGGAAGGGTAGTTAAAGGAGTCAACACAACTGCTGACGTAGGCCCTGACGAAATTAAAAAGCAAGCAGCCAAGTTTGGCAACACTGTGGACAAAGACGGTCGTCCTCCTACCTTAAGCAAAAAAGTAAAAGGGTCTAGCACAAATGTACTGTTTAATCTCGGGTTAAGTGAATCTCAAAATCATACTCTTTATCAAGAAGCACTAGGCGAAATAGCAAGTGCTACAGAGATTTATGTAGACATGGATGGTGTTCTTGCAGACTTCTTTGGTGACTGGGCTAAACTTATGAATGTTGACGATTGGAGAGACATTAATAAACAGCACAGCATTGACGATGCTCTTGAAAAAATCAAGCAAACAGATGACTTTTGGATGAATCTGCCGTTAACTTCGAATGCTAAAGCACTGCTCAATCTTATCAAACAGGTAAGAGGGTCTTACAAAATACTATCTTCTCCGCTACCAGGAGACAAAAATTCCGAACCACACAAGAGACTATGGGTAGAAAAACACTTGAGTTTCTTTCCTCCCGAAGAAGTTATTATAGAACACGACAAAGCAAAGTATGCTACACAGCCAGATGGAACACCTAATATACTCATAGACGATTACGGTGTTAACATTCAAAAATGGGAAGCAGCAGGAGGCATTGGCTTTAAGCACAAAGATCACAAGTTTGAAAGAACTGCTAAAAATATTAAACAGCACATAGAAGAACCTGTAGAAGAAAACTTTGCTGACGGAAAAGTAAAAGGTAAAAGCAGACCCGGGCGTGTAAAACGTGCAGGTGCTAGTTGCAACGGCAGCGTAACAGATTTAAGAAAGCGTGCTAAAAATGCAAGCGGCGAAAAAGCTAAAATGCTGCATTGGTGTGCAAACATGAAATCAGGGAAGAAGAAATGAAAATTAAAGATATTGACGAAAGCTTAATAAAAGAAACCACAACAGCTGGTGCAGTTGCTAGTAGCATGGGCGGCGGTAACGGATTTGTCAACGGCGGACCTGGCACACTAAGTCGCACAGGCACCAAGAAGACCAAGAAAAAGAAAGTTTCTAAACGCCAGTCTAGATAAATACTAACAATACTACATAGTGGAGTCTATTAATGCGCAAACAAGATTTAAAATCTTCGATCAATGAGGGCCTAGCTGATTTAGCACAGCGAGCCGAGCATGATCACGAAGTTCAGATGGCACGTGCCGATCTATACAAAATTGCCAAATATGCAATTAAATTACATGAAATGCTCAAAGGAATTTCTGAGGACGAAGGATTAGAAGGCTGGCAGCAGGCTAAAATTACTAAAGCTAGTGATTACATCAGTGCTGTGTATCACAACCTAGACTACGAGACGAAATTCAATGGTGCTGGTGAATTAGGCGAAGGCAAGTATAAATCAGACAAACAGCGCAAAGCTATACATGCAGCCAAAGGCGAAAAGAAATCTAAAAGCTATAAAGAAAGCCTTGCACACAGATTGTCAGAAGAAGCAGAATCTGAATTACAGCAAAAAGCAGCTGGCGCAGCACTATCAGCTAAACGAGGCGAAACGCCTGTAAGCAAGTTAAAAGGTGCTGCCAAAGATATGTATAACAGCATGTCTGAAAAAGAATTGAGAGACTTTGCAAAAACAAAACATGCAGGCTTACCTGAAAAAAAATGACAAGGAACAACTATGAGCGACATTAGGAATTTACTGGAAAGTCTGGATCGTTTGGACGAAGCACAGCAACACGATTTTTTAGATGAAATTGTAGACAAGTATGCCGACGATGAAATGACTATCGAAGACTTATCAAGTATGGAGCAAGAAGCAGAAGATGCTGATCCTCCCGATACTGGATTTATGTCTAGAGTGCGCAGAGGCTTCTTAACTAAAAGTTACAAAAAGAAGTATGTTCTTGCAAAGGCTGCTGACAAGTTAGGTTTACCTGGGTTATATGATTCCCAAGGCGACGATTTTTTCTATTTAGACGACGATGGTGAAGCAAAAGGCGCAGGCAGTGCTAGTAAATCCGATGCAGAAGCTATAAATTCTAAAGGATTACTGCCCGACAACGTAGCAGAGAAATTTGACCTAGCGGGCGACAAAGACACTTCACAAGATCAAGATGATGCGCCACAAACTGACGATGAGTTGGACGCAGACAGTGCTGACCAAGGATCCGAACAACAAAGCGGATCAGGTACTAAACTTTCCGACGGTAGTTCGTTTGATGCAGGAAACGAAAGATCAAGAACGCTTGCTGCACAAAAAGCAGGCGAACTTCTAAATCGCTATAAAGAACTGTTACGCAAGATGAACGAAAGTGCTCCAATTAGTATTCGTGGCTATCTTAAAGAATATAACTTATACGAAACATTTTTAACCGAAGCATTAAACGACGAAGAAAGAGCAGAACTTGCTGATATAATCGACGATCTTAATACATTAGTTGACTCTGAAGGTCTTTTAAGTCCGCAGAATCAGGAATTGTTTAGAAGAGAAATTACAGATGCACCAAGTCCTCAAGAGCTAAGAGGCGCAGGTACACAAGATGACGAAGCACCAGCAGACTCCGGCGACACCGGCGGAGACGAAGAAACTCCACCAGAAGCACAGCAAGCTAGTGATGCTAGTGGAGATCAGGGCGCAGATACTGCTCCAGGCGAAGGTCCGACAGCAGGATCACTAAAAGCGTTTGCAGATAGTGGCAAGGGCGGACTGGCTAATGATCCGGACGAAGAAGCTGCTATTGAAGAATTACAACAGTACTTAACTGACCTAGGATTTGATCCTAACGGTGTAGACGGCAAGTATGGTCCTGGTACTATAAAAGCTGTTAAACAGTTCCAAGAGTACACAGGCGCAAAAGTTGACGGCGACGCAGGTCCAGAGACAATTGGTAAAATTATAAAGTTAAGAGGTATCAAATGGGGCGAAGGCGGTAGTAAGTCATTTGTAGACTTCCGTAATGCAATGAGCCGTATGGAAGAACTGCTGCAAAAAGCAGAAGGCGGTGATACTGCTAACGAATCAAATGATATGCGTAAATATTTGGCTATTTTCGAACGCATACTCAATGAAGAATTATCCGATACTGAAAGAGAAGAACTGCAAGGACTAGTCAGCGATTTACAAAGTGCTTATGACGATCCCGAATGGCAGCAAGCATTACCTGATTCAGCACTGGAAAGATTCACAAATAATTTTGATCGTGCAAAAGAAATTGTTGGTGACACAGCAGACGACGAAGACGGCGACGAAAACGAAACACAAGATGTTGCAACAATGGATGATGCTGAAAAAGCCAAAGCAATATACGACGGTATCGATGGTATGGGAACTGACGAAGAAGCAGTTCTTGCAGTATTAGGTTCCATTGCAGACGAAGCAGAATTAGACAGAGTAAAACAGGCATTCCAGCAATTGTACAATGAAGATATGATGGAATGGATTGATTCGGAAGTTTCGTTCAGTGATCAAGATGCAGTTGATAACATGATTAGTCGCATCACCGGCGATTCGGATTCGCCGCAAACAGTAGAAGATATTGTTGGCGCAAGCGAAGCGGCTGATGCATTAGACGATGCATTAAATGGTGGTTTCTTCTTTGGCTTAGGTACAGAAGAAAAAGCAGTATTAGAAATTCTTGGTCGAATTAGTACTAGAGATTTTCCAACTGTTATGTCTGAGTTTGAAAGAAAAACAGGTACTAATCTGTTAACTGACCTAGAAAGTGAACTAAGCGGAACTGATAAAGAGCGTGTAAACGATATTATTAAACGCTTTGGTTATGAATTCCAAGATGAAGCACCAGGTTATAAAGAAGTCGGTAGCGGAGGCGCTTCCGACGAAGAAGGCGGCGACGAAGACGATGCAGATGGATCAGACACAGCAGATTCAGAAAATGTTCCTGCAAGACCTACTGGCGGCGGAAGAAGCAAAGCAGCACAGCGAAGTCGTTGGGATCGTCAATATTCACAAACACACAATCCTGACGGTACTCCTAAATCGGCTGGAAACAATCAAAGCGGCGCTGCAAACATTGCACAGCGTCCTGATCCCGCTACACCAGAAGATGCAATGGAAATTGTTGCAGCATCCAAGGATCAGCAACAAGAAATATTAGCTGGGTTAACTCCAGAAGAACAAGCATTATACAGAGAAATGCTTGCAGCACAAGGTGACAACTAATGAAAATATTCGAAGTAACAAAACTAAAAGAAGCAGAAGTAGATCCAGCATTATTTGATAAGATAAAAAAATCTATCGCAGTCTACAAACAAAGCAAAAGCAATAATGCTGCTAGTGATGATGCTGATAGTGGTGCTAGTGCCGGCGGCGCACAGGGTAGTAACCCTAATAAAGAGCTGAGAGATATAGCACAAACTGTTCGATCAGGCAAATCGCAGCTTTCGAAAGATATAGATGCTATATTAAGTAAGCCCGGTATAGATGCTCAATCTGCTCACATGGAAATAATGAGCAAAATACAGAATGCAGCAGGAATTGCAGCTACTCATGTTATAACCTCCGCAAACATTAAAGGTCGGAGGAGAACAATGTTTACTAAAAAAGCTCGAATGGTAATACGTGGCGCCGCATTTGGTTACATTAATAAAAAGCATCTAGGCGGCAGTGACACTAATTATAAAGTCAACACTAAAGACATGATTGAAAAAATCCTACAATCAAAAGGTGGCAAGCAACAAGCAGCAGGCGGGCAGCAAGCAACAGGTAGACAACGAGATTTTTAAAATCGGAAATACTTGTGAATGGATTTAGAAAAAAATATTGAAGATTGGATTTTAGAAAAACTAAGCAGTCCTAGTCCCGTCTTTAATAATTTTCCAATATGTCCATTTGCTAAACAGGCCTGGCTCAACAATAAAGTATATATAAAATATCATCAAGACTTAAATTTAAAAGAAGATACAATCCTTTTAAATAATTACGAAGTTATTATATATGCATACGACCCTTCGACTATTTCTCCGGAAGAACTATCAGATAAATCTCTAAGTATGTGCAACCAAGAAGTTGTTGCACTCGAAGATCACCCACATGAAATAGAAGAAATACAAAATGTTTTATTAAACAACGGTACTTACGCTTTGATTCTAGTACAGCAACGAGACAAACTAGAACAAGCTAGGACAATTTTAAAATCTAAAAATTATTATAAAAATTGGGACAAAAAATACCTCGACGAGGTATTGTCTCAATGACCTACTGTAGAATAGACCTTAGCAAAACAAACTATCAGGAATTGGAATATTACACAGTTCTGAACGATACCTACTACCACCAGATTACCGATATATACTATCAATATTGCAGTTATAAAAAGTTTACAAGTGTGGTTCCTATATTTTACGAAGACATTACATCACCATATACTGAGATACTGGGCTACTATCACGATAATAATTTAGTTGCATTTAGTCTAATATACCTGTATAATAGTAGTAACTGTGCAGCAGCAGAACAATTTGCCTGGGACTACAAAACACCAAACTTAAGGTTAGGCTATCGCAGTTTAGAAAACGAATGTGCTAGATACAAACGACTAGGGTATGATTATCTATACATTGGCGAATATGACAAATATAAAGAAAGTTTTGACGGATTTGAAATAGTAGGCACATTAGATGACAGAAACACTTGAAGACTGGGAAGCATGGGAAAAATATCCTCAACATCGTTGGGTATTCGATAAACTATCACTAGCAGTATGCCTAGGGCATTACGCAGGTCCTACACCATTGCCTGTAAACAAAACAGGAGAGTACATTGTTCGTCCAATATACAATCTGAACGGAATGGCAGCAGGTGCAAAAATAATGACACTAGAAGCAGGATATGTTTACGACTTTCCTCCTAGTTACTTTTGGTGCGAAAGATTCATTGGAGATCACCTGAGCGTAAACTACAAATGGCAAGGCAATGAAATTATCGAAACACACACTAGCGTAGGCGAAACAGATTACTCTAATCTGTCTAGATTTAAACGCTGGAAGCGCATTGAAAATAGAAACATAGTTCTGCCAGACTGGATAGAAGAATTTAGAGATGTTGAGGAAATAAACATAGAATTTGTTGACGGGCATATCATCGAAATACATCTACGTCCTGGTGTGGATTTTCCAGACGGTGCTATTGAGATTATTCCGGTGTACTCTACTACAGCATCTCAGGAAATTGCCAGTCTTTTATCTCAAGGCTACCAATTCGAAGAAAACTACATGGATGCTGAAAAAAATATTGAAGATCCTAGACTAGGATTTTTGTACAAATAGCTTGACTTTTTGTCAATGATATCATATAATTAACACAACTAACAATAGGAGAACCTAAATGAGTGACCGTACCTATGGCGCTGAAGAAAAAGCAAAACTTGAACGTCTTGTGCGTGAAGGTGTAACTGTACTACAAGAAGTAGAAGACCTAAACCAGGGTCTTAAAGAAACTGTTAAAGCAGTAGCAGAAGAACTGGATGTTAAGCCTGCACTTATCAACAAAGCTATTAAAATTGCTAAGAACCGTGACTGGGATAAACATGCAGACTACCACGAAGACTTGGAAACATTGGTTGCAACACTAGGTTACGACAAGTGATAAATCGAATTAAAGACTTTTGGGTCAGCAGCTACTATTCAGATAAAGTTGCATTTACTTACGAGCTGCTTAGTTTCGTGCTCACAGTAGGTGCTAGTTTGACATTGGCAATTACTGCTGCTGACCCTGACATGCGTTACGTTTATCCTGGATTCTTTCTAGGCAGTATTTTTGGAGTATTAGGCTATCTTCGCAGAAAGCTTGCATGGCCTTTGTTACTCACATCATACTTTGCTGTAGTAAATGTATTCGGATTTGGCGTAGCCATGTATTGGTGGTAATAAATAATTTTAGAGTCGTTCACTTTACGAACATGAAGATGGTCTGTTGGCCAAGAAACAACAAGGAGAAAAAATGCCATACGTTGATGCGATTTTTGATCGCGATTCAGATATTATTAGAACGGTTGAACGCCGTGACGGTAAAAGAACTTACCAAGACTTTCCAGTAAAATATACATTCTACTACAAAGATGCCAAAGGCAAATACAAGAGTGTTTATGGGGATCCCCTAAGTAGAATAGTTTGTAAAAATACCAAAGACTTTCGCAAAGAAGTTGCAATCAATAAAGATAAGACTTTATTCGAAAGCGATATCAATCCAATATTTCAGTGTTTAAGCGAGCATTATCTTAATCAAGATGCTCCTAAGCTAAACATTGCGTTTTGGGACATTGAGACTGACTTTGACCCCGAGCGAGGATTTGCTGATCCTAGCGATCCGTTTATGCCTATTACTGCAATTACAGTGTGCTTACAATGGCTAGATGCTCTAATTACACTTGCTGTGCCTCCTAAAGGGTTGCCTTTGGAACAAGCAGAAGCAATGTGTAAGAAACGCTGGGGCGATAGCATAATACTGTTCCCTAACGACGCAGATGGAAACGGCGAGCGGCAGATGTTGCAAATGTTTCTTGAGCTCATCGAAGATGCAGATGTTATTAGTGGTTGGAACAGCGAAGGTTATGATGTTCCTTATACTGTAAATCGTGTTAAGCGATTACTAAGCAACGACGATACTAGACGCTTCTGTTTGTGGGGACAGATGCCTAAAAAGCGCGAATACGAAAAGTTTGGCAAGACAGCAGAGACATATGATTTTGTAGGTCGTGTACACCTTGACAGCCTAGAACTGTATCGCAAATACACTTATGAAGAACGTCACACATATCGATTAGATGCTATTGGTGAACTCGAAGTAGGTGAAAAGAAAACAGTATACGAAGGCACACTTGATCAACTCTACAACAACGATTTTGAAACATTTGTAGAATACAATCGTCAAGACGTTGCACTGCTAGACAAGCTGGACAAAAAACTGCGCTTTATTGACTTGTCGAATGAACTGGCACATGCTAACACTGTGTTGCTACAAACAACAATGGGTGCTGTTGCAGTTACCGAGCAAGCAATTATTAACGAAGCTCATCACCGAGGACTACAGGTTCCTAATCGTCCCAAGCGAGACGACGAAAACACGCAAGCTGCTGGTGCGTATGTTGCGTTTCCTAAGAAAGGACTGCATAAGTGGGTGGGCTCAATGGACTTGAACTCACTGTATCCGTCCGTAATTCGTGCGCTGAATATGGCTCCAGAAACTATTATAGGACAGATACGGTTTGATATAAGTGATGCTCGTGTACACGAAGACATGACGCTTAAAAAGAAAACCTTCGCAGGCTCGTGGGAAGGAAGGTTTGGTACCGAAGAGTACGAAGCAGTCATGGATCAACGCAAAGACGTTGCACTTACTATCGACTGGGAAGATGGTCGAAGCGATGTACTCAGCGGTGCAGAAATTTATCAATTGATTTTTGACAATCATATGCCATGGATGCTCAGTGCAAACGGCACAATCTTTACAACAGAGTTTGAAGGAGTTATTCCTGGTATTCTTAAGAGATGGTATGCCGAACGTAAAGACTTGCAGAAGCAGTTAAAGAAAGCAAAAGAAGCAGGCAATAATGTAGAGTCTGCGTTCTGGGACAAACGACAGTTAGTTAAAAAGATTAACTTGAACAGTTTGTATGGTGCTATTCTTAACCCCGGTTGTAGATTCTTTGATAAGCGTATCGGACAAAGTACAACACTGACAGGCAGGCAGATTGTTAAGCACATGAGTGCCGAAGTTAACAAAGTTATCACAGGCGAATACGATCACGTAGGTAAAGCAGTTATTTACGGTGATACTGACTCTGTGTACTTTAGTGCTTGGCCCGTTCTTAAGGATGATGTCGAAGCAGGCAATCTTGAATGGTCAAAGGAAAAGTGCATCGCACTATATGACCAAGTAGCCGAACAAGCAAACACTACGTTTCAAGATTTTATGGCACGAGCATTTCATTGTCCTAAAACACGCAGTGATGTTATTGCTGCTGGACGTGAAATTGTAGCACAAAGCGGGCTATACATTACTAAAAAGCGTTATGCTGCACTGGTAATTGATAACGAAGGATTCAGGAACGACACAGACGGAAAGCCGGGCAAAGTTAAAGCAATGGGTCTTGACCTAAGGCGCTCTGATACTCCAGTGTATATGCAGGACTTTTTGATGGAAATTCTGCTTATGGTTTTGCAAGACTTTCCTGAAAAAGACGTGCTTGAACGTATTACAAAGTTTCGTAAAGAATTTGAAAATATGCCTGGCTGGGAGAAAGGTTCGCCGAAACGTGCAAACAAAATCGGATATTATCAAAAACTAGAACAAAAGCAAGGCAAGGCGAATATGCCCGGACACGTTAGAGCAAGTATTAACTGGAATACACTCAAGCGTATGAATGGTGATAGATATAGCCAAGGAATTGTTGACGGTATGAAGGTTATTGTTTGCAAGCTCAAACAAAATCCATTAGGTTACACTAGTGTTGCATATCCTACAGACGAACTAAGATTGCCTGATTGGTTCAAAGACTTGCCATTTGACGACAGTGCTATGGCAGAAACAATTATTGACAATAAGTTAGACAACTTGATCGGTGTGTTGGAATATGATCTCGAAGACACTAAACGTCACAACACATTTAGTAGCTTGTTTGACTTTGGAGACTAAAATGAAAATAAAAATAGAAGTAGAAGTTGACACAGAAAATCAACAAGACCTAAATACTGTTGAGGAATTGATCGAAATGTTGAAGGACTTGGCAGAAAGGATGAAATAATGAAAATAGGATTTACTGCATCCACGTTTGACTTGCTACATGCAGGACATGTTCAGATGTTGCGCGAAGCCAAAGAGCAGTGCGACTATTTGATATGCGGGTTGCAAGTAGATCCTAATATCGACCGTCCTGAAAAAAACGCTCCTATACAAACTGTTGTGGAGCGTTACACTCAACTCAAAGGTGTCAAGTACGTAGATGAAATAATTCCTTATGATACAGAAAGAGACCTAGAAGATATCTTGACAATGTATCATATTGATGTTAGAGTATTAGGAGAAGAGTATAAGGATAAGACGTTTACTGGCCGAGCAATCTGTGCTAAACGAGGAATTGAACTATACTTTAACAAACGAGATCATCGCTTTAGTTCGAGTGATCTAAGAAAGCGTGTAGCAGAAAAAGAAAATAAATGAGCAATGCTGAATAAGTTCATATTTGATGTAGATGGTACATTAACTCCAAGTAGAGGATTAATTAATCCTGAGTTCAAACAGTTCTTTAATCAGTTCTGTCGCAATAATCCTGTGTACCTGGTTACCGGAAGCGACAAGGTTAAGACTGTAGAGCAAATTGGTGAAGATACTTATAATCTATGTCATACTGTATATAACTGTTCAGGCAATGATGTTTGGCAAGGCAACAAGCATGTTCGAACAAGTGATTGGCAACTGCCTACTCTTGCAAGAGACTTTTTAAACAACTGTTTGTATGAAAGTGATTTTAGCATACGCACAGGCAACCATATTGAAGAACGCCCAGGTATGGTGAACTTTAGTATTGTAGGACGCAATGCAAACCTAGAACAAAGACAAGCCTGGCTTAATTACGAAGAATGGAATGGTGACAGGCGCAGGATTGCAGACGCATTCAATATTATGTTTTCAGATTTAGAAGCTCGTCCAGGCGGCGAAACAGGAATTGATATTGCACCCAAAGGTTTAGACAAGAGTCAAATAGTCGTAGATTTTGATCCAGATGATTATATTGTGTTTTTCGGAGATGCAATGCACCAAGGCGGCAACGATGAACCTTTAGCAGATGCACTGTTTAAATCATATCCAGGCACAAATCATTGGATTGAAGGTTGGAAAGAAACCTGGAGAATACTAGATGAAAATTATGTTAACAGGCCATAAAGGCTTTATAGGCTCAGCACTACTAAAAAGATTGAAAAAGAATAATCAAGTTGTAGGCTTTGACATCAAGGACGACGTAAGTCAAGATTTGCTATACTGTGACTTTAAAGAAGAATTTGACCTAATTATACACTTGGCTGGTAAAAGCGGTGTGCGTGAAAGCTTGCAAGATCCTGCAAGCTATTGGATGAACAACGTAGAAGTAACTCGTAGACTGTTTGAACGGTACTCCGATACACGTATACTATATGCTAGCAGTTCAAGTGCATACGAGCCCGACTTAAATCCTTATGCTGCGAGCAAGTATATCTTAGAAAAACTTGCAAAACGTTACAGCACCAATCATGTTGGTATGCGTTTCCACACAGTTTATTCAGATAGTTGTCCTAGAGAAAATATGTTCTTTAACAAACTGCGCAATGATAAACTAGAATATACCACTAGACATCATAGAGATTTTATTCATCTAGAAGACGTACTAGATGCAATTGAAATATTGATCAACGCCACTCATGTCAGAGGCGTTGTTGATATTGGTACAGGGCATTCTGTTAGAATCCAAGACCTAGCACCGTATCTACCAGTGCGTCTAAATACTCCGGGAGAGCGTAATTGGACCTGCGCCAACACAGAAAAAATGCGAGCATTAGGGTTCAAACCTAAATATACAGTAGAAAAGTTCTTGACAAATAAAGGCTTAGACAATATAATTAACTTATTCAATGGAGAAACAGTATGAAAGACATTTTACAGGACATCGTTGCACACACACATGCATTAGGATTCCTATCGTTAGTTAAAGTTACAGCAGATGGCGATACCAGTATCGATTCTATGGCTGAAGATCGTTCGGTTATTATGAGTGCAACTACACATAATCCGGTTACAGAATTTTCGGGCACGTTTGGTATGCCAAATCTAGACAAACTAAGTTTGCATTTAAAAAATCCTGAGTACAAGGAAAATGCAAAAGTAGAAGTTGTTATGGCAAATCGTAACGGCGAAGATATTCCTACACACATTCACTTTGAGAATGCTGCGGGCGACTTCCAGAATGATTATCGTTTTATGAACAAAGCAATTATCGAAGAAAAGCTCAAGACAGTTAAGTTCAAAGGTGCATCGTGGGCTGTGGAGTTTGCTCCAAGCATGGCTAGTATTGCACGTATGAAGCTGATGAGTGCTGCACACGGCGAAGAGATGGTGTTTAATGTAAGTACTAGCGACAACAACTTGGTCTTTAGCTTCGGTGACGCAAGCACACACGCGGGCGAATTTGTATTCCAGCATGATGTTAGTGGTACACTACAGCACACATGGAGCTGGCCTGTTGCACAAGTACAAAGTGTTCTTAACTTGGACGGCGAGATCAATATGAGCATCTCGGATCAGGGTGCTATGATGATTAGCGTAGATAGTGGTTTAGCAAAGTACGATTATATACTTCCAGCACAGAGTAAGTAATATGAGCATGAGAGAGAAGGATTCTGGAGATTTTGACTTAGAAACTTTTGTGGATCTGTTTGATACAGCAATGACGTCAGACAATCCATCGGTTCGAAAAGCGTTTAAAAATCTTCTCATGATTACAGCTATCGTACATGCAGAAAAAGAAGAGCTCGATAGCCGGCAAGGCCCATTGCGCAGACTTGTAGAAGACATACACGACCTAAATCGAAGACTCATGAGCTTAGAAGATCAGCAAAGGCATTCAGGAGGGTCTGGACCTCTAACTCCAGCGCCTGTACCAGCAGGTCCTGCCTGGGTCAGCCCGCACACTGTAGGTTGGCCGCCAAACTCAACCAATTACGGTGCTAGTTCAACTGCGTATGATGATCAATTCATTCCAGACCCTAACGACACTTTATCAAACATATTTAATAAATTAGAGGCTAAATGAATACAAATCTAACAGCAACGCAGAGCGACTATGCTCTATTTTTACCAGCAACATCTGGCTTTTATGCATCGTTTATTGGTTATCAAAGACATAGATATCCTTATGTACAGCCCAGTAGAATTCCTCAAAATTTTGTTAACGATGTGGAAAGTTTAAACTTTCTAGATCCTCAAAAGAGTCTTTTCTATTACAAGTGGTGCTTGTACAGTGCAGGACATGCTAATCTAGATTTAAACAAAAACGATGACAGAGAGTCTATGTTTAGATTTAGGCCCAGGAATGGAGATAGCTGGGTACTAGGAGATTCCGGAGGATTCCAGATAGGTAAGGGCAAGTGGCAAGCTGATTGGAAAGATCCTAACTGTCCTGCTGCCGCAAAAAAGCGTTCTCAGGTACTAAACTGGATGGACAATCTTATGGACTATGGCATGTGCTTGGATATTCCTGCATGGGTTGCCAGGAGTCCTGAAGGCGCGGCTGCTAGTAAAATTAATAGTTATGCAGAAGCAGTCCAAGGTACTTAC
>Ga0102945_1000268_pt1 | contig 16125 bp, 27 predicted proteins | sample SalPonred_H2O_MG_FD_78207 | JGI IMG/M metagenome (GOLD analysis project Ga0102945, IMG submission 78207) | Salt pond water microbial communities from South San Francisco under conditions of wetland restoration - Salt Pond MetaG R2_restored_H2O_MG ...
ATTTGAGCCATGCGTTCGTCACCCTTTTCAACGTACTTTTGGGCAAGCTGTGTATCAATGCGTACACCGTGTCGTTTCATCGACAGAAGCACACGAATCAAGTCCTGCTTGTGGGGCCACACAATGTCTTTAACTTCGAGCCACTGTTGCGTGTTGCGCAACACTTCGTATATACGCCATGTCGATACAGCATCCAGGACCGCGTAGTCCCATATCTGCTGCCAGGTTGTGTTTTTCCAACCCGTTTTCTTTTCTTTTTCAATGTCCGGGTCTTTTACCTTGCCTGGTTCCTTAAGGTAGTACTGGGCTAAGGAGTCGAGGCCTTTGTTGTAGGGTTTGTTCTCGTTGATGAGGTGTGCCATTGCCGACACGTCAATGATGTTGGCGTTTTCAGTGTAGATACCGATTGTTTCGAGCGACAAGATGTCGAATTGGGCATTGACGAAAAGCAACGTGTTGAGGTTGTCTTCGAGCAGCTCGGCAAGCGCGAAGATAACTTCGCTGTTACAGTTGTCCCCTTCAGGATGGTTGAAGGGAAAATAATGGCTATACGCTGTGTCGTTTACGACGGTTGCTATGCTGACACCGATACATATGTCCTCGCCACTAGCGACGTTGAGTCCGGTAGCTTCCGTGTCTACAGCAATGACAGCGCCGGGCCATTTGATTAGTTCGGCTATCAGTTCAAGGCTTGCCTTCTCAATGTCGTCAAATTGCAATGTCATTGTCCTTTGCGAATTGGTTGAAGATGTTGCCCAGGTCTGTTGTGAAGCTCAGGTCGTCTGGGTTTCGGGTAATGTTGAACGCTTCGAATGTGGCTCCGAGCCTGTTCTTGAGTGTGTCAACCTGGAGCAGGTCACCATCCACTGTCTTGAGTGACAGCACAAAGTCGACATCTGTGGTGATGTAGGTTGACCCGTACACATCCGACAGTTCCACGCCTTTCTTCTGCCCATCGTTTGGTTTCTTGCGGTTGTGGTGAATCATCAGCATGGCACACGAGTATTTAGCCCTGACCACTGACAGGTAGTGAATAAGGTTCTTGACAGCTTGCTCATCGGTTAGTTCTTTGGAGCTAATCTTTTGTAACGAGTCGATGATGAGGATGTCGGGCATGTGGTCATTCATTATCTGGTCAAAGAAAACCTGACCCTCGGGCGTGTCGAGATTGATGGGGGTACCAAATGGTGCGACGAGAAAGTTGCGGTTCAGCGTGTTTTTGTCGGCGTAGCCCTTACCGATGGTGCCCATGAAGTGGTTTAGTGGGGCAGCTGACATTTCCAACGACAGGAATAAAACCTTTTTATTGCCTGCCACGTTGTCCCAGGTCAGGAATTTCTTGTCTCCTAAGGCCATGTGCGCCCCGAGAGCGATAGAAAACTGGGTTTTACCAGTACCTGGGTACCCTGTGATAAGTCCGAAGCCTCCCTGGGCCAGGAGCCCGTTGAGTATCCATTCAATCTTGAACTCAGCATCCACGAAATCCTGGTACCCGTAGATGAGCTTTGACTCACCCATGACCGGGGTTGTCTGGTTCGCTGACTGAATCATCTTCGTCAGGTCAACGTTCTCCAAAGCGTTGTAACCATGCTTTTGTCGTGCCCTGTTAACAAAGTCTGTGATGCGCCGGTCACGGTCACGACGGTACTTGTACTTACCCCAACGGTCATCAGCATCGTACAGCGCAGCAGCAATGTGCTCGTCAGGCCAACCCAACTCGGCACCCATGTGAGCCAGCTCCGACATTGCCGCAGAACGGTCCCTCTTCGGCGGTCCAGCAAAATACTTATGGTCCCTGTTGAACTTCTCCAGGAACTCTGGTGTCCACGTAGCTAACGCCTTCACATCCTCGACAGAGGGCAAATCTCCCAGCACCAAATCGGTGCTAACAATCTTTCTAGCAGCAGCTATGTGAGCAAAGTCGTCGAGACTATACTCGGTCTTCACGTTCCCACTCCTTCACAATGACGGGCATATTCCGTTTGTGATTAGTGGTACGAATGGGTCGTAGTATTTGGTCTGCGTCCCAGCCTGATGTATCCGCATGCATCACGTAAGCAAGTGCCCTGTTTCTATCTTCCAGCATTTCAATGTCGTCAACGAACTTATCTAACTTCCAATAACAATGCTCGTGCCCTTCAATCGACGACTGAACAATCAGTGTCGGGGGAGGCACAAACATCTTCCCTTCTTCAGCCTCTTGGCCCCACTCTTGTGGGGCGTTACCGTCGAAGTCTACCCACAACATCCAACTGCCCAGAACGTTATCTTTGGCGGGGTTGGCAGCCTTGAACAAGGCGGGTGAGTAGAAAACGTTTGCTTGAATCGCTGACCACTTGAGGGTGTGTCGGATAACACCTTCCCGTTGCCTGGGCCATTCGAACATGTACGGAGTCCATTTGCTCTCATGCTCGACAGGCAAATACACGAATGTGGGCGTCTCAGTGACAGCCTCTTCACCCCAGATGTAATTGTAGAACTCACGGAGTTCTGTGGTCGCGTCCATTTATATCGTCCTTAAGTTTAGAGTGTGGCCCCGGAGGAAAGAGAGGTGAAAACTCCGGGGCCACGGTGCCCATCAAGCTAGTTATGCGAAGGGATTACTAGCTGCGGTCTGACGGGCTTTCTTCTGGGCTGGCTGGGGAGCCTCAGAAGCTTTTGCAATTTTGACGTTCTTCACGTTCTGGAACATCTTACCAGCGTTTGCTCCCTTACCAGCGGAGCTGTACAGCTGGAGGGTTCCGCGAAGTCCGATAAGGTCTTCACGGTCTACGTCGTTGACTGCTGCGCGGTCAACACCGAGGTCCATCAGACGGGCCACATAGTAGCCCAACTTCTGACGCTCACGGTCAGTGAGGTTCTCTGGGTCGGCAGGAAGCTCGAACAGTTCGCTCTGCTTCTTGCCTTCATCGCCTACCAAGTATTCGATGATGACCCATGAACGGTCAGGGAATCGTTCGCTTCCCTGCTTGACGTAGACATCTCCGACAGTAAATTCATAAATACCGTCCTCCATGTCATATGACGGGGTTTCCGCCTCACTGGTGTCAATGCCATATTCATCTAACAGTCCCATTATTGGTCCTTTCAGTTATCAGTTGGTTTCGCCTACGAATACGGGCTCGTCATCTTCGATGTACTCTTCAGATACGGGCACGCCTTCGTCAGGCAGTTCATCCGAGGCTAATTCTTTAGACTCGGCTTCAATCCCTCGGGTTGTGTCATTGAGCCAGTCGTTGACCACTTCAATGAAGTCCTCGGGTGAAGTCATTAGGGGTAGCCCGCCAATACGTGACTTGGCATCTACCAGGGCTGACGGGTGCGACTGCACCTGTCGTTCGTAGGTTGTGTTCTTACCAATACCTTTGATTTCGTTAGTGACGTGGGCTGTAATGTGCATTAGTTTCTGCAACCCATCATTATTCTTGGGGGTAAACCCAGGCTTGGTTACCTTCATTTTACGGTGGTCGACAACCTCACGTTCGTGAGCAATTAGGATGACATGCACACCAGAAATGTTTTGGAACATCTCCACTGCTTTACGACACGCATCGCCCAGAGGCTTGTACAACCTAGCATCGAGAGCACCTGTCGGAATCTCATCCTTGGTCGCACCAATGTCCTCACGAAACAGGTCATCAAGTAGCATGTCAGCTGCTGTAGAGAACTCGTCAATGACGACAGCTCCCACAGCATCCAGGCCGTTCTCGCCTTTTGCTATTGCATTGGCGAGCACAGCAAAGTCGCTGAAGTTTTGGTAATTCATGCGAACCACGTTCTTTAACAGGGTTGGGTGGTTTTGTAGCGACACCCAGCCCTCTTTCGTATCAATGTAAAGCACCTTCTGTTTGGGCTTTACAATCTTTTTAGCCAGAGCGACAGACAGGACAGTCTTGCCAGTACCAGGCTTGCCATAAAGCATTGCCATCAGGTTCTTTGACACAGTTTCTGTACCCAAATCAGCCATTCTTGACATGATGTCATTCAATCGGTTATTCATTATTTGTTTTCTCCATTCGAAATGCCGATGACTCGGCGTTCCCTTATCTTGTACTCAGTTTTTAGCATCAATTTGGTGTTACCACCAATCAATTCAGTAGAACATATTTCACGAAACGAGCAGGATTGGCACACCATTTTGTTGGCTGTGCGGTAAGCCCGCTTGTCTTGCTCCTCGATAGTAAGTTCTTTGAGTGCTTGTATCTCAGCCGCCACGCCGAGTTGCTCCATAAAAGTATTGAGTACTCGGTCAGTGTTGGGCTTGAGAATCATAAAGTACTGCATTGAATCAGTGGTGGGTGTTTTTAGTTTTCTTGTACGCACCATGTTGTATGCACCGTAAGCAATCTGGTGGTTCATGGCACGCAACGCCCCAATGTATTTGGGTATCTGCGGTTGCAGGTCTGTTTGTGCTGGCGTGTAGAAGTCGTACACAAACTTGTGGTCAATGACCACGTATCTGCCTTCGGGGTCTTCGACAATCATGTCGACCACGAATGGGTAGCTACTGTCTGTGTCTGTGTCGTAGATGAGGCTGAATTCTGCTTCAACAGCGAGTACTTTCCAACCGTTGCGTACCATGAATTCGTTGGGGAAGTAGCCCCATTCTTCGTGGAACAGCATGTCGTATAGCAATGCCCTGTTGTTGGCGTCTTCGTACCCTTCTTCGACAACCTCTCGGTATACCGCTTGTGCCCTTTCTAGGCCAAGGTCAAAGTTTTCTAGTTGCCCCTCGGCTGTGTCTGACAGGCTGAGGAGGTGTGCGTAGAATGCTTCGAGTATGCGGTGACCTGCTGTGCCGGTTGCCAATGATTGGCTTGTGCTTATGCGCTCTAGGCTGAGGCCGTAGCCGTAGTAGTGCTTTCTCCGGCACAGCAGGTAGCTGTCTACCTCTGAATGGCTGACACTAGGCATCTAGGTCATCTGTCTTCAGTGGTGTGAGTTCCTGCATCAGTTGGGCGTATTTGACGTACAGGTTGTAGGAATCCTGCGTGTCTTCAAGCGCCCTGTGCGTTGTCGGGCGTGTCTTTTCCCCGACTGAGTGATATCCGACAGAATCGAAGAACATTCGCAAAGCACTGACATCCATGTGTCGGTGGCTGAGCCTGCGGTCTAGGCGAGGCATCCAGTTGCGGATGAATGACCTGTCGAAGTGAACACTGGAACCGGCAAGGATAGGCTTACCTAACTCATGCTGGTCGAGTAGTTCAAGGATTTGGTCTTCGGCATCCTCGACGAGGATTGTGCCAAAGTACTCCATGTCTTTGATGAGGTCGTTCTCGGTGTGCATTGTCTGCACGAACAGGTCTTGTTGCATAAGTTCCCAGGCAATCTTATCGGGTGTGATAAGTACTGCTTGGAAGTCTTCAACAAGTTCGTGGTGGTCGGTTAGTGCCCAGCCCACCTCGATGATGCGGTCATTGTCAGGGTCTAGCCCAGTTGTTTCAAGGTCAATCCACAAATACATTGTCATCTCCGTCCTTTCTCAGTGATGGTAGCGTACCATCTATTCGGTGTCAACATTGGCAAGCAACTTATGTTTTGTTGCCCACCATGTTTCGTTATCTGCAATTTCTTTATCAGTTGCTTTAGTTTCAGGGTCGTGCTTCTTGCAGATATATTCCTCCAACGGAATGAACGGTTCATCCGCTGGTGGTCTAGGCCCGTAGTACTTGTTATTCAGAGCGTGCCATCGATTGTGGCATGTACTACAAATACGGTGTACGTTGTCGGGAGCATTGTTGATAACGTTCTTGTCTGGCCCATGGTGGCGGTCACCCTTGTCGGGGCCTTTAGTTGGCTGTATAACATGGCCTGGGCAACCGATGATTGGCTCGACCCCACCACCTGCACTTCTAAGATTTGCCCATTCACACTTCATATCCTTAAATATCGGGTACATCATTGCAGCTCGCTTGCGACCTGTCGACACAATGTCAGTAATCTCTGACGGCTCAGACATGGGGCGTCCAACCCCGCGAGACTCAACCTCAATGACGGTGTAGTCATCTTGGTGTGGCTCGTACAACTTAAAGTTTTCGACCAACCACAGGTCATCGTCGTCCATCACAGTATCTCTCCCGTCCTCATAGCCTCACTCAAACTCTCAGCCGACATCTCAACACCCTCATCAGTCATTGTATCTTGGAAGGCTGACACCATCTGCTCTTTACGGTGAATCGTGTTGCTCATCCAAGTGTCGATGCTCGCCGGAATTCGGTAAATGTACACGTCGTTCTCCAACTCCTGGCCGATGCGGTCTGTCCTCGCGTAAGCCTGGTCCCGCTTGCCTGGATTCCATTCCTCGTCGATGATGTGCGTGGCAGTTGCAGCGGTCAGGTTCAGGCCCGTCCCACCAGTTTTGTAGTTGCACAATACGATGTCCCATTTTGGCTCCTCACCCTTGGCTAAGTAAAAGTTATTCTTAATTTCGTCCCGTAGTTTACGAGGTGTTGCACCTGTCAGCAGTGCGACACGTAGCCCCGCCTCTTCCAGCACTTCCTTGAATCCTTGCAGTGCTGTGGTGAACTGGCTGAACACAACCTGTCGCCTACCCTCGTTATGAATCTGTAATATCTGGTCAAGTGCCACGTCAATCTTGCACGATTCACGCACCTCCTGACCGACAGAGAACACCACATTGCCTTCACTATCCTTCAGCTCAATCCCAGAAGGCCACACGTTCGCCTGGCGTTTGCGAGTAATCAACGCAATCAAATGCATAATCGTCATCGACTCACCACTATCCAACATAATCTGTGCCCGCTCCGACAACTGACGTACAATCTTGTACTGTTTCTTGTACAACTCTCGGTCCATATCGACACGCACAATATGCTTCCGTTGCACAGGCAACACAATCCCAGCATCCTCACGAGTCCGAGCAATAAACCTGCCCGCAATCAACGGCCTCAAGTTATCCAACTGCCCATCACGAAACTCAACCTTCCCCGAATGATGATTCGTAATACAAAAAGACTGCAAAAACTGTGATTTCCGAGCGAACAACATCGGGTCACACAGGTGCAACAGGGCGTAGATGTCCATAGGGCTATTCAGAATCGGCGTACCTGTCGTGAAACACACGTTCCGCATACTCTTACTCGCCAACCACTCATCCAATTTGTAAGCGTAACGAACAGGCGTCAAATCACCCTTCCGCCAACCACACGACGGGCAAGGCTTCAACTTCTTATCAGCGTCATACAAACCCTTCAACGGCCCCTTACACTTCGGGCACACGTTGTCTACTTTGACAAGCATCTCAATGTATTTGAAATTACTGGTGCTCGTGTTCTTCAAATTATGCGCCTCATCAACAATCAACGTGTCAATCTGCCACGACATCAACTTCGCCAACAAATCCTTATCTTTGCGCCAAATCTCAAAATTTACGACAACAACACCATCAGCACTAGCCAAGATTTTTTCCATCAGAGCGTGGCGGGTCTTGGGGGCTTTCTTATACAAATTGGTGACCCCCCTGTGAGGGGCAAGAGTCATCACCTCACCAGCGAACTGGTCACAAATGTCAGCCTGACACACTATAAGAACCTTACGAGCCTCCACGAGGTCGAGCCAGCCGATGGCCTGTCGGGTCTTCCCCAAGCCCATGCCATCACCCAAAATCCATCGCTTCGCACCTGCACCAAAGAGAGCACCACGCCATTGGAAGGGAAGAATACTTCCAACGTCATCACCACCGTCGTACCAAGGGTGTCCTTCGGCAAGTCCTCGATACTTTCCTTCAAGTCGGGCAACATCTGACTTGACCTGATTTCCCTGAGCCCTTGACTCCTGTCGTCGTTGCTCAGCCTCCTCTCGTCGCCGTATCTCCGCAATATCTTTTCGGCTCCGTTGCTCGGCCTTCTCTTCGTCCTCCAACTGCCCCAAAAGTTTGGCAATCTCACCACGCTTCGAATCAGCCTTAGCAATATGGTCACGACGACGTGCCTCCAGGTCGGATACTTCTTCAAAGAGAGTCACCACGCCTCCTTCTAGGGGTAAGCAGGCGAACTGTAACGATAAACAGTACAGCGCTTATCACACCCAAAACTATTGCTAACTCAACCATTGCTTCTCGCCTCCAATATCTTCATCGCCTCGTTGTGTCGTAAATAAGCAAACTGGTATGCCATTTGATTACGTGTTGTCGGGTGAGGGTAACGCCTCGCCAACCTCGCATACTGTTCAATCTCTTTACGCAACTGAACCTCGTCCATGTCATACAAATCATCGACAAAGAATTCGTTATCCGCAATAAACTCGTCGTCAATCATTCTCATCACCACCCATCAACGTGAACCACTCAGGCTTCTCCGAATGCTCCTGCAATTGCCTACCCATGAAGATAAGGTTTGTGCCCAAAGCCTCCAACACCATGCCCTGCTTACGCACATCTTCCGATAAGGCTGTCTTATCAAGACGCACAAACTGAGCCAACTTAGGTGACACCTTCGCAACCCACTCAACCCAGCCCTCTCTCGGTGCATCACCCGTCAAACGAATAACCTGCTCGTCCAACACATCAGGGGTAGCCATGTAATAGCGTGTCGGGTGCTTACCAACAGATGACACACGTTCATCAGCCTCCACAATCTTCTTCACTGTGTTGTAAGACACACCAGAACGGAAAGCAATATCATTCGCCGTCAAACTGGTGTTGGCAATTGCCAACGTAAACAACACCAACGTATCCTTCGGCTTGCTCATCGATTCTCCTTCATCATGTCGTAAGCCCTGTCGGCCATATCCCAAATTGTGTCGTTGCTGTACTCGTGAAACGCATTACACTTTGGGCACTCCCACTCAGCCATTTCAACTGTGCCGTATGAAACAATAGACAACTCAATCTCGTCATCGAACCCACATTGGTCACACGTAACAAGTCTGTCCTCCAAATACGACTCTTCAAACCGCATCAGTTACCTCCGTACACGAAACGCTCCAACTGGCTACGCCTTGGCAACCTAGCAAGAAACTCAGTAATCAACTCAGGGGCATACGACAACTCAGTTTCGGTACTCCACCAATCCATACCGTCTTCATCGTCCCACTCCTGAACCGGATACAAGTCAGGCATATCCTCATGGTCATAATTCACCATGCTTTTCAGGTAGGCGAGCGCGTCATTGAAACGCTTGCCACGAGCCTTAGAAGGTATCTTCAGTGAGTAAAACTCTGACGTGTCAATCACCGGCATACGGTGGTCCAAATCAGCGTCAGGGTAGTTGTCCTCACCGGGGTAACGCAACGGGTAACACGTCAAGTAAACGTAACCGTCTTCTGACCACACGTTGATGTCATACTCGACAAAAGCGAGTTGCCGTACTTCACTCTTAACTGTTTTCATTGTCATTCCTTTCATCTTCACAAATGGAGCAGTAATAGCCACTCGCATACTTCACATCACAGCCGGGGGCATGACATGGCGAGTAGTGCCAATCGTTTTCAATTGTTTTCATTGTCATTCCTCTCAATTAGCGTAATCAAATAGTATCTTCCCACGCACACGCATTGCAATCCCTGTCGGGCGTGTCGTGAAAATTGTGGTAAAAAAGCGCCTTCCGTTCAACCGGCGTAGGCTTGGCGATTATTCCATCAGGGCGCGGGGTATACGCGGGCATACGGTCTTTCATGTCGTCACCCATTCCGAATACACGTGACCAGCCTGCTCCACCACAGTCGTCCGAACAATATCCCCCTTGGCCCCCGCAACGAGGCGCTTGGCAATCATGTCAGCGTCATCAGGGTCAGGGTATTCAGTGTGCAACCAACCAATTACACCGCCATCAGTCTGATATTCAATCTTGAACATTGCTCATCTCCATTTCTTGTAGTTTCGCTACGTCCTTATCTTCCAACACCCGAATAGCCGTCCAAGCCTCATACACTTGGGCGTTCGCTTGCCTCAGCACCCGGTAAGCCCAACGATTACCATCTGAGGGATACAACTCAGCCCGTTGCTCCAACCTGTTCTCCAAATCAGAAACCAACTTGTAGGCGTCGTGCAAATCTTGCACTAACTCTTCCCTAGTCTCCATTGCCATCAGAGCACCTCACAGCAATCTAGGCACAAATCGCCAGCATTCGGATTAGCATTTTCTGTCATGTCAGCGCCACAATCAGCGCATACGGTTGTCACCATCATTGTCACACCATCACTTTCTTGTCATATTCTTGGTTACCTTCACATTTTGCACAGAATGGTGTGCAATCGAATGCCCCCTCATGCTCGGGGCATGGAATTGTCAAAACAATCTCCATCATTTCCGCATACCCCCAAACCGAATCGTGTCAGACACCGCGACAATATCCCAAGCCTTAGCCGTCACCTCACGCTTGTTATTGCCAAGGTGAACAATTGGCGAGACCCCGCCGTTGCGGGTGTCGCGCCAAATAATCGACCAGCCCGAACCCTCACCCATGTTCTGTGTCGTAAGTGTCCAATGCTCCCAATCGTCACTGTTGCGTTTTGCCCCGGCTTGCTTCATCGCGTGAACCGCGTTGTTTAGTGCTGTGAACATTTCATTTTTCGTTGTCATTGTCATTCTCCAATCTCAGATATTCACACTGCCACGAAACATGGCGGTGATGTCTTCAGCCGTAGGCATAGGTTGCTTGTCAAATTCAATCGCGTAGCACTTCACGCAGATACCGCCGGGGAATTCCTCAAGCGGGGTAATCTCATTTGCACACGTTGCGCAATTTTTGTTAGCCATTTCTAACCTTCTTTCTGCCGGAACCGCTCCGGCTATGTCATGAGTTTAGCGTAACATTTCCATTTTGCAAAACCATTTCTCAAAAATATGGGCGTGTCGTAATAAAAATAAGGGGAAGATTTTTCAAAACCATTTCTCAAACTTGCGTATTAGATATTAGGGGGTAAACTCCATCAAGGAGTTTATCCCCCTAATATAAGAGAGAAGATTAGGAAACGCCCCCCACACTCCGCCCCTAGGGGGCTACGCGGGGGGCGAGAACAAGAGAGACAAGGCAAGGCAAGGGCAATCGAATCAGAATTAGGGGTAATATTTGTTTCTAGCCATTTCCAGCAAATCAAAAAACCGTACTTTTTTCCATTTGAGTCCTTTGGGAGTTTGGAGCCGACAACCAAAAAACCCCCAGGGGTTTCCTGAGGGTTTTTCAGTTTCTGGTTAGACCGAAGGGTCCACCGAGCATGGCTCGCACAAGCCAGCGGGCTCGTCGAGCGGGTCGGTGTCAAACTCGAACGCCCAAGCGTCCACGACACCATCGCAGTTGGAACAAATGAATTCGTACATCAGAAATCCTCTCTAACAGGTGACACCAGCCTACCATACTTAGCGTACATCACCAACCGTCCGTCCATTGTTCTACTTGAGTCCTTTAGAAGTTTTTGGGGGGAACAACAGAGCCCCCAGCCGAAGCCAGGGGCTCTGTCGCCCTTAGAGAGGGGCTTATTTGGGGTCTTGACTCACAAACTCCAAGTGTTGGATAGCCTTGGTCAACTCCCAAATCGCGTTGTGAATGTCAACCTTGGCATTGGAGATGAAAGCGTCTTTAGCCTCCATCGTAGGACCGTCAGGGATACCGTCTCGGGCGTCCATCAGGTCAACAGCGACCTTGCGAATCTGGGCAAGAAGCGTGTCAGCCTCAGCCTTGGTCATTCTGTCGATTGTCGTGTCGTACTTCATGTCAGTTCCTCTCTTTATGTGGTGGGGGGCTTGCGCCCCCCACCTAGTTTGTTAGACGGTCTCCCAGCGGAAGCCCAGATTGTCCCAAACACCGCCCGACAGTTCGTCAGCGAACACTTGGGTTGTTGTGCGAACCGTAGACCACCAAGGGCTACTCTCGGTCCAACTGAAGTTAGGCACCGAATCTGGGGTAACGTCCCCCACAATCGCGCCGTACTGCTCCAGCATCCGAACCACGTCACCAATAACTAGCAAGTGGTTCTGAAGCCTGTCCAGTTCTATGCCCGTGTTCTGGGACAAGACCTTCAGGCTCTCGTTGATGAGTTCGTATTGGTTCATTTCAGTTCCTCTCTATTGGAAAGCCCCGGTTTCGAGGCATGTACATAGCGTACCACACCGACCAGCCAACCAACCATAGTTCCACTTGAGTCCTTAGGGATTTTTTGGCAACAGAAAACCCCCGGCCCGAAGGCCGAAGGTATCTGCCCTTAGAGGGGGTCTAGAGAAACTCGAAGGGGTCTCGGTCCTCGAACATGTCCTCAAAGTCCTGGTAACTGTAATCTTGCCAGTTGTCATAATACTCTTTGACGTTCTCTTTAATTCTCGTTGCTTGCTCGTCAGCTTCTGGTGTGTTGCTCATAATTGTTTCCTCTCTAGGTGTGGTGGGGGCCGAAGCCCCCACCTAGTTTGTTGATTACTTGGCATCCATTGACTGGAGGACATTGCCATTCTGGTCGGTGAGGGTGATAGCACCCAAGGCCCAAGGCCCGGAGTTGTCTTCATAAGACTTGTCCAGAATTGTGTGTATCGCTTCCATTACTGCCTGGTCATCTGACGAGGCGTCAAAGTAATGGATGATATGTGCGCTGTCATTCTCTGCTGTCAACTTGTACATGTCTTGCCTTTCTCTAAGGTGCCCGTTAGTTGGTGGGCATGGAGATAGCGTACCACAGCAGGGGGAGGGGGAGGGGGTACCACAAACGATGTTGTACAAGACCAGCCAATTATCCACTTGAGCCCTGTTTCATGCTTAGTCTTTGCCGAGTTTGTGGACGCTAATGATATACGTGTATAGCATTTAGTACGCTATGCAGGGTTGTTGTGTGTGTTGTTATGATGGTGTCATGGTTGATGACAGGGCTTTACGGTTGAGGCAGCAGGCTTCTGGACGTCAGCCGCGCCCTACTCCTAGGTTTGTGGAGCCGACGCCTTCGCCTGTAGATTTTTTGGCTAGTAATTATTTGCGGGCTGCGCCTCAGATTGCGAAGTCGGCTGCTGCGAGTAACATTTTTAACCCGGTTCCGTCGGTTACTGAGGCGGTTAATGAGGGGCGTTTGCCTACGGGTGCTGAGACGGGGTTGGATGCTGGTTTTTTGGCGGCGGGTTTTCTCCCTGTCGGTAAGGCAGCAAGCCGGTTGTCGGCTATTGTTAACCGTTTAAATAAGTCGACGGATGTGCGTGACTTTATGACGCCACGGGGTTTAGATAGCCCTGTGTCGGATTATGCAAGACAGGGTTTGTATCGTCCGGGTGCGACGGGTGGTTTTACTGACAAGAATTTGCCCCCAGCTTCTTCAGAGTATTTGTTTGATTTGGTTCCGACAGAGAAGTTGTCACCGTTGCGTGAGTTTGACCGGGCAGCGGAACCCGCGGGTATGGGTTGGCAAGGACCGGATAATATTAAAGCTCTTGCGGAGCACATAGCAGAGGGGGGTAAGTTAAATGACCCTGTTGCAGTTAGGTATACCCCAGAATTTAATCACGGTTATTTAGCTGAAGGCAATCATCGTTTAGCTATGGCGGAGGCCTTGGGGTTGGAGCAGTTGCCTGCGACAGTGTGGCGAGGAGGCCCTTATAGGCCAGAAATTATTGACGACATAACAAAGGAATTTGCAGAGGTCGGAAAAAATATTGGGCCTTTAGATTTAAACCAGTTGGCTTTGGACAGGTATTCCAATTACGGCAATATTGTTGGTGAGCGGTATATTCCGCCGACGATGCACCCGTATCTTTTAAAGTATTTTCAGCCGGAGTAACGTGCGACGCTAAATATGTGGTACGCTTCTAGCAACTACGCTAGGAGACTTGATGGATGTTAAGAACCCGTACATACGGCTTCGTGAACTATGCGGCATGTCCCAAAAAGGGTTTGCCACCAAACACGCCTTCGGCAAAATGACGATGGTGTATTTGGAGTCCGGTATGTACACGCGGGTGTCGGACCGTCAAAGTATTGCTTTGGGGAAGGAATGCAATGAAAAAGGTGTTGATGCACACCAAGTTTTACGTGATGAGTACGGCGCAGCTTCGCTTAATGAAGCTTATTTGGCGTGGCGGTCTGAGGACCGACGCTTACGGGCTCCGTCTGTTCTGGCGAAGGCTGCACCACCTTTTGACGGTTCTGAAGACGTTTCGCCAGTTGCACAGTTTGTAAAAAACACCACAGGGAGCCTGCAAGGGTTTTGCAAATTGTTGAAAATTCCTAGCATCACAATGACCCGTTACATTCGCGGGGAAACAATTACCGTACCGGATGCGTTTGTGTCGGCATTGGAAGACGTTAAGTACCCGCACACGGCAGCACTAATTGATGCTCAAACGAACTGGATTGGTGCGTAATGGAATTCTTCGTAACCGTATGGGTTGTCGGGGCAGTAATTGCTTTAGTGATTGTTATGTCGAGTAATAAAACAGGTAACGGAAGGAGCAAGTAATGTTCGGTGGAGGATACAAAAAGAAGAAAATACTCAAACTAGCCCGTGAGTACGCTATCAAGCGAGACTTGAAGTGGGACGTTTACTACCGTGAGATGAGCGGGCTACTGAAGTAATGCCCATCTACACCTTTAGGTGCCGTGAGTGCCGGTCCGAACAAGACCGGCACTTAGGCTTTGACCACACAGTCACAGATTTGTGTAAATGCGGTGGAGAATTGTCTAAAGTTTTCCAACTGTCAGGTGTACGCTTTAAGGGTGACGGGTTTTACCGTAACGACAACCAAACTAACCGACCTAAGGATGACGCATGAGTTGCAACGTAGGGGCACACGACAGGTGTGACTACTGCACGTGTAACTGTCATAAGGAGCGATAATGGCGTTCTATTACAGCAAGTCCCGTGAAGGGTGGAAACTTACGGACGACGACTGGAACATTATCGACGACGACTACAAGTCGAAGCGTGAAGCCGAGGATGAGATGGTGGCGTTGTCGGCTGGTCAAGGAATTAAGGTGGGTGGCGAGAAGGGTTTGCCGGAGAATTACCGACCCGCTTTGGCAGAAGACGTACCGGAGGGTAGGGCGTGCGGTAACTGCAAGTTTTTTGATGAGTCCAAGGTAAGCCCGGATGGTACACAGGCGTGGTGTACTAAGTGGGAGGATTGGGCTGATGGCGGGTTCTACTGTAACGCTTGGGAAGAAAAAGAACGCTCATAGCGTTTTGGCGATAAGGCACCCTTATTGCGAAATAGTAAAGTAAGGAATTTTCTTTACCTACACTTACCGGCTTAAATGTTGGTAAGCTGGTGGCGATAGCACAGGTAGCCCGCCAGCCGTAAGGCCCGCCGGTGAAGTGTGAGCCTTCGTTCCTACGGGATTGGGGGTTCGAGGGCCAGGACCCATTGCCGAGGCAGGTCCTGGCCCCTTGTCACAAAACAGTGCCAATTTTGTGACATCACGTTTGCTAGGTTAACGGCCTGCAAATTGCTATGTTCGAGCGCACATAAATTGCACAATTCTGCATATCTGAAACGCGGTAAATGCGTTTTTATGCACGACACCGCAGATAACTACGGTTAAAGTCGTGGATAAAACCCTTACCAACTAACATGTTCGTGGTTAGACTTATGACAGCTCCCCGCCATCCGCAAGGATTGGCGGGGTGTACACTAAACCCATGGATGAATTTGAACAATTCGAGGGCGGTGTCGCCGTACACCTCCCCAACGGCGAAACCAAAAACATTGCCACACCCGAAGGGTTCACCGACACAGCCTTCCGAGGAACACTCGCAGCATTCCACACCGCATACCTACGCAACGGACAAATTCCATCTGTAGACGATGTTCACAAGTTGTGGCCGAAGCTGTCGAAGAAGGTTATCAGCGGCATCCTGGGTACGCTAGGATTTAGAGAGGCTCTCCACCACCGAGGCATCCAATGGGACGCCAAAGACGGACTGTCGATGGAACAACAAACCGTCCTCCTTAAACTGTCCGACCCGTTCGACAGACGAGGCCTCGCATCCAAACTTAAAGACCTCGGCGTACCCATGCCCAGATTCCAAGCATGGCTTAAACAACCATTATTTAACGAGCTATATAACCAACACACCAAAGCCAACTACGCTGAAGCCCTCCCCGCCATCCGACAAAGACTTATTGGTAACGCGGAAGCTGGTGACCAGCGAGCCATCGAGTTAGTATTCGCCATGACAGGTGAATGGAATCCGCA
>Ga0102945_1000271_pt1 | contig 16003 bp, 15 predicted proteins | sample SalPonred_H2O_MG_FD_78207 | JGI IMG/M metagenome (GOLD analysis project Ga0102945, IMG submission 78207) | Salt pond water microbial communities from South San Francisco under conditions of wetland restoration - Salt Pond MetaG R2_restored_H2O_MG ...
GGAAAAGAGTTTGATACTTGCGTGGTTGTTAATTCTCTTTCGGAAGAGATACTAGAGAGTAATAATGTTAATTTACCTGAAGAAAAAAAAGAAAAATACATGCCTATCCCTGGTTCTGAAAGTTATTATCAGGAAAAAAATGTACATTATGTTGCTATATCTAGAGCAAAAAATAAAATGTATTACATGCTTTTGCAGTTTGATAAGTAAAAAAAACAAAAAAATATTTTTTTATGCAACTTTTTTAATATATTTGCGTTATAATTATAGAAAATAAAAAAATATTATATTTAATTACAATAATAAAAATGAAAAATAGAATTAATATATCAACTTTTGCTTTTGTAGCATTTTTCTTTGTAGTCTTTTCTACGAAAGTTGGGTTGTTATGTTTCTGAGTTAAACAATAAATAATAAAAAAACCCAACCCTTTCAGGTTGGGTTTTTTTGTTTGGCAAGTTATCTCAGTTGGCTTAGAGTGCTTGTTTGAAAATCAAGAGGTCGATGGTTCGATTCCATCACTTTCCACAAATAGAAAAGGTGATGTAGCTCAGTTGGTAGAGCAAAGGACTGAAAATCCTTGTGTCGGCAGTTCGATTCTGTCCATCACCACAAAATAGCCCTATAGCTCAGTTGGTAGAGCATTTGTCTTACATACAAAAGGTCAACAGTTCGATTCTGTTTGGGGCTACAAATCAAAAAGAGAGCATAATAGCTCTCTTTTTTTATTCACGCCTTTCAAACTAGTTAGCTTAAAGTTACTTATAAATACATTTATTTTTGTTTTTCTTATTTTTTTGTTATAGTTTTGTTTGTAATAAAAATCATAAGGTGGAAAACATTAGAGAAAAACACGTAGTAGGTAAGGTAAATCATATAAGAACTTCTACAGGAAGACATTTTTACCCTTTTAAACCTTCTGAAAAAGATATGGATATAGAAGATATAGCTCAATCTCTATCCTTACAATGTAGATATACTGGTCACACAAAGTGGGAAGGTAAAATGAAACATTACTCTGTTGCTCAACATTCATTGTATGTCTCTTATATTTGTGAATATCCTCTTTGGGGCTTACTACATGATGCGACTGAAGTTTATTTAGTTGATGTTCCCACTCCTATAAAAAGAAGACTTCCGAATTTTAAACTGTTAGAAGATAGAATAGAAAAGATTATATCTAATAAATTTAATCTAGAATGGCCTAGACCAAAAGAAGTTAAAGATGCAGATGTTTTAGCTTTTAATTTAGAATGGTCATTATTAATGGACTCAAATTCTAAAATAGAAAAAATTAAGAGTTTGGATAAATTTATAGAAATATTAAATTATAGTATGGAAGAAGTTAGAGATAAATTTTTAGAAAGATATTATGAACTTACAGAACTATAATCAAATAAAAAATTGGTATTTTAATAAAAAATTAGCAAATAATAAAACTTCTCTTATAGTTGAAGTAAAAATGAAACTAAATAACAAACCAAAAATTATTCAACAATTGAACATATTAGGAGGTATAGATATTTTTGATTTAAATGGAAATGTTATTATTTTAGACATATAAAATATGAACAATACAAAATATAAAGAAGAGGTCGATATAATTTTTAATATCTTAGAAGAAGAGTTAAGTGTAAAAAAAGTAAATATAGTCTCAAAAAGCAGAAAGGCAGAATTAATAGAGGCAAGAAAAATATTTTGTAAAATATGTAAAAATAATCTACTAAAAATAACCCTTTCTGAAATAGGTGGTTTTATTGGAAAAAAAGACCACTCATCTGTTCATAATGCTTTAAAAAGTCATAATTCTTTATATGGTAGTGATGTAAAATATACCAAAAATTTTAACTCTGTAAACTATAAGTTCTTAAGTAATGATTTGATACAACTTAAAATAAGAAATACCATAAAAGAATTAAAATCAAAAAAAATAAACCTAACAAAAAAAATTGAAAATAAAATAATAAAACTTAAAGATGTATTAGAATATGAAAATAAAAAACAAAAAAAAATAGGTTTGCTTTTTGGTGAATTTGACCCTATAGATAATGGAGATTTAATAGTAGCAAATATTGCTTTAAACAGATTTAAATTTGATGAAATTTGGTTTGTAGTTAAAAATAATACCAACAATAAGTATGAATTAGAAAAAAAACAAAGATTAGATTTAATAAAACATTCAACAATAGATAATCCTTTTTTTAAAACATATAATTCAAATTTAGAAAACGAAAAACAAGATGACACTTTTAGTATTTTTGATAAAACAAGACAAAAATATAGTCATAAATTTAGTTTAATATTGAATTATGAAGATGCATTATTGCTGATAAATGAAAGTTTAACACATTTATCAATGGCTGATAATATTTATTTTTTTAATAAAAAAGAAAATAGTTTAAAAAATAAAGCCTATGACTTAAAGTTGAAATATGCACTGTTTCAAAAAATAAATTTACCTTTGAGTATAAATATGAAATCAGATGTTATAAAGAAGATATTATCTAATTATGAAAATTTAGAAAGTTTAAGATATATACTACCCAATGAATGTATATATATGATTGAAAAAAAAGGTTTTTATAAAAAATCAATTAAGGTTTAAATTATATATTCTCTTTTAATTTACTTATAATTAATTTTAAAGAATTATATTTTTTATCAAATAAGTCTTTTACTCCTGGATGTAAGTTTTTAGGTATTTTATCTATGTCAAACCATCCATATTCTAAATTTTCTTCGTTTATTAAAATTTTTGGCTGTCTTTCAAAAAAACAAATGTAAGTATAAAAATCTATAAATGGATTTGATGTAATAAAGAAAGGTTTTTTAGATATTTTATATTCCTCTTCGCTTCTTGTTTCCTCAAAAAATTCTCTTTTTGCAGTTTGTTTTGGAGTTATATCTCTATCTTCAAAAGTTCCCCCAAAAAAAGCCCAACATTTTGAAAAAGAAGAATCTAAACCTCTTCTGCAAAAAAGTATTTTACCATCTTCATTGTTTATAGCTAGAATCCCAGCTCCTATTTTCTTTTTTATCATCATTAATAAATAATTATATTTTTTTTATTTATGTTATTTTTGAATATATTTGTATTATGCACGAGAATAAAATATACGATAATTTAGGAAGAGTTAAAGTGTTAAAATCCAATGATAAAACTATTGTATATAAATACTGGGATAATACAAACTTATTAAAGATAGTTTACCATTTGATAGGTGATGTAAAAAATCCTAGACATATAGAAATAGATGTTTTAAATAAACAAGGAAATTTCATCATGTCTTATTCAAATGTTTTAGGAATGAACATAAAAATAAAAAACTTTAGAGGGTTTAACTCCATGAAAAGTTATAATATAGAATTTGAAGTATCAAAAGAAAAAATGAAATTATGGGCAGAAAAATTAAATATATAACAAACTGTAATTATCTCATATTTATTTAAAATACAAAAACAAAAAAATGAAGTTATTTAAAAAATTTAAAGAAAAATTTAAAGGGAGGTAAAAAAATAAATATCTCTCAAAAAGATAAAAAAACAGAATTAGTATTTGTTATTGATATCATGGGAATTTAATTTCAATATTTTTTTAAAAAAACTATTGAAATACTTTTTTTATTTTAAAAAAAAGAATTAATTTTACAAAAAAACAATTTATATGTCAGAAGAAATGGATTACGAAAGTTTAGGGGGTGGACAATCTTTTAATAGAAAGAAAATTCAAAAAAAAGAAAATGCTGAATCAAAAACACCAGCTTTAGATTCTTTTGGAAAAGATATAACAAATCTTGCTATAAACAATCAATTAGACCCTGTTATTGGAAGGGAAGAGGAAATAGACAGAGTTATTCAGATTCTTAGTAGAAGAAAGAAGAATAACCCAGTCCTTATAGGAGAGCCAGGTGTTGGTAAAACTGCTATTGTAGAAGGTATAGCAAAAAAGATTGTTGAAAAAAAGGTAAGTCGAATATTGCATGACAAAAGAATCATTGAATTAGAAATGTCTTCTATAGTTGCTGGAACTAAATACAGAGGTCAGTTTGAAGAGCGAATGAAGGCAATAATGGAAGAGTTAGAGCAAAATAATGACATTATAGTTTTTATTGATGAATTGCACACTATAGTAGGTGCAGGTAACTCTTCTGGTGCTTTAGATGTTTCTAACATGATTAAACCTGCATTATCTAGAGGCGTTATACAATGTATCGGAGCAACTACAATAGATGAATATAAAAAATCTATCGAGAAAGATGGTGCTTTAGAAAGAAGGTTTCAAAAAATAAGAGTTGAACCACCTTCATTGGATGAGACAAAAGAAATACTCTATAGAATTAAAGATTATTATGAGAATTTTCATAATGTATCTTTTTCTAAAGAAGCTATTGATACTTGTATACATTATGCAGAAAGATATATAACAGAAAGATTTTTCCCCGATAAAGCTATCGATATAATGGATGAGACAGGTTCGAGAGTTCATATAGATAATATTAATGTCCCTAAAAATATAGTTGATTTAGAAAATAAAATAGAAGAAGAATCTAAATTAAAACAAGAGCACATTAATAAGCAGGAGTTCGAAATGGCAGCAGAAACAAGAGATAAAATTAAAAAAATAGAAAGAGAACTCAAGCTAGAAAAGCACAAATGGGACGAAGAAAGTAAAGAAAACAAAGTAAATGTAACCACAGAAGAAATAGCTAGAGTTGTAGCTAAAATGACAGGAATACCTGTAAAACAACTAACAGAAGATGAAGGTATTAAACTAATAAAAATGCCTGAAGAACTTAAAGTTAGAGTTATTGGTCAAGATGATGCTGTAGAAAAAGTCTCAGAAGCTGTTCAGCGTTCCGCAGCAGGTTTCCATAACCCTAACAGACCTATTGCTTCATTTCTCTTCTTAGGAAGGACTGGAGTGGGTAAAACAGAACTAACAAAGGCATTAGCAGAATATATGTTTGGAACATACGATTCCTTAATTAAACTAGATATGTCAGAGTATATGGAACCTCATTCAGTTTCTAGAATGATAGGCTCACCTCCAGGTTATGTAGGTTATGAAGAAGGAGGTCAATTGGCTGATGCAGTTAGAAATAAACCATATAGTGTTATACTCCTTGATGAAATAGAAAAAGCCCATAGAGATGTTAGCAATATACTTCTTCAAATATTAGATGAGGGTAAATTAACAGATGGATTAGGAAGAGAAATTAATTTTAAAAATACTATTATTATAATGACTTCCAATATTGGAGCTGCTGATTTAGATATAACACCTGTTGGGTTTAGCACAGACACATCTAATGACATGAATGTAAGTGATGTTATAAAAAAGGCTTTAAAGAAAGTTTTTAGACCTGAATTTATCAACAGAATTGATGAAAAAGTTGTATTTAATACTCTGTCAAAAGAAAATATTTCTGACATTGTAGATATTCATTTGAAAAACTTTGAAAAAAGAATGTCTGAAAAAGGTGACTTTAAATTAAAAATATCTAAAAAAATGAAAGATTTCTTAATTGAACAAAGTTATGATTCTGAATTTGGAGCTAGACCTGTATCAAGAGCTGTAACTAAATTTGTTCAAAACCCATGTTCTAGGTCATTTTTGTTAAATGAAATAAAATCAGGAGATACAATACGTGTAGACTATGATAGTAAAAAAGAAGAAGTAATTGTAAAATCTAAAAATAAAAAATAAACAATATGTTAAAAAATGGAACAGATTTTGAAAAGTTTGCTACAGGACACTTAAACCTTCCTAGCACATTAGTTAATCAGTATGAAAACCACATAAGCAGTCAATATACTGGGGGTATGGTAGCAATGACACCTTCTATTATCGAAGAACGACCAATGAATGTAGCTGTAATGTCTGTGTTTGATAGATTAATGATGGATAGAATCATTTATATGGGGATGGGCATAGATGACCAAGTTGCTAATGTAATAAATGCACAACTTTTATATTTAGAGTCTATTGATAAAAAGAAAGATGTTAAAATGTATCTTTCTTCAGGGGGTGGTTCAGTTTATGCAGGACTTGGAATTTACGATACAATGCAAGCTATAGGTCCTGATGTTGCAACTTATAACATGGGTTTATGTGCTTCTATGGCTTTTGTATTAATGGTTGCAGGTGCAAATGGAAAGAGAAGTGCTTTAAAGCACTCTCGTTCAATGCAACATCAGCCAATGGGAGGAATATCGCCTGGAACACAAGCAAGTGATATGGATATTACTGTTCGTGAAATAAATAAATTAAAAAAAGAGCTATATGAAATCATTTCGTTTCATACAGGTCAAGATTATGATAAAGTATTGTCAGATTGCGAAAGAGATTATTGGATGATTGCTCAAGAAGCGAAAGAATATGGAGCTATTGATAATGTAATTGGACAAAAATAATTTTATTATTAATAAATATAAATAAAAAAAGAGAGAATTAATTCTCTCTTTTTTTATTTAACCAATCATACCAAGAAACCCAACCTTTGTTTTAATTTCCGAAGCCCAACCCATCGCCTCTGGCGTGGGTGGGTAGTTCACAAAACAATTTCAACTACTTCTTTTTTTAATATTTAAAGATTTAATATATTTTTTAGCCTCATCGTAATTAATATATGAATTGGCTTTTTCATTATCTGAAATTCTGTTAGTTCCAAGAAAATCATCCCAAGATACCCAACCTCTACGTAGATATGTATCTCTTGGATGCAGATGATAAATATATGTTTGAAAATGATGATGTAATAATTGATTTACATATTGATTTAATAGATTCAATTAAAGGTGTAAGTGATTTTGAAATAGATACACCTCATGGAAAGGTAAAAATAGAAATACCTGAAAAAACATACACAGGACAAAAGATAATAATTCCAAATAAAGGTTTGCCTATATATAATTCTTCTAAAATAGGAGATATGTATGCATATATAAATGTTAATATACCTGAAGGATTCATAGATAAATTAAAATCTATAGATATCAATTTGTTTAATGATTATGTAAAAGAAACAAATACACAAAATAAAAATGGAATTTACAAAAATTTTAAAAGTCATTTTAATGCATAATGTTTTACTTTTATAAAAAATTATGTATATTTGTTTTTCTTAATATTTATATAAAAATACAATTATGAAAAAAGTAATTAATTTTATTAAAAAGTATAAGATTGGTATTTTATCTATATCGTTATTTATTTTATTTGCTCGCTCTTGTTCAAAAGGTGTAGAAATAAAAAAAATAACGAAAAAAAATACAGAATTTATTTCTGAAATAGACAGTCTAACCAATGTTGTTAATAATTTAGAACATAAAATAGACAGTTTTCCAGAAATTATGAGAAAAGAAAAAATAAATATTCATATTGATTATGATAATTATATTTCAAAACAAGATAGAGGAAAGCAGTTGATGGATTTACATATGGTAGTAAAAGAAAACATAAAAGAGCTTCAAATTAAATAATTTTTTATGAAGAAGTTTATAAATTGGATTAAAAATGATAAAGAAAAGGTAATTAGAATATCTTATATCATTCCTATTTTGATAGCAGCAGGAATATCTGTTTATCATGTCGTTGCCTGGTATGGAATAATGAACCCTATGTCTTGGGCAATATATTTATCTGTTGGTATAGAAATAGCTGCATTAAGTGCCTTGGCAGGGATGACGGTGAAAATGAATAAGTTCATTTACTTTCCTTTTCTTATTGTCACTTTAATTCAGTTGATTGGTAATGTTTTTGCTACTTTTGAATACATAAATGTTGAATCATCTACATTCAAAGATTGGGTTTTGTTAGTTGAGCCTATTTTTGATTCTATAAACATTGTTGAAGAGGATGACGTTTTAGGTCATAGAAGATTTTTAGCTATATTAGGAGGTTCTTTTATACCGATTATATCTTTATCTTTTTTGCATATGTTAGTTTCTTTTAATGATAAGTCTTTAAAGGATTCAGAAAAAAAAACTGAAAAACTAAATGAACTAGAAGAGTCTAACGATGATTCAAAAGACGTTAGTGAACAAACAGTTGAAGATAATGATAATATAGATGAAAATAAAGAATCTTCACAAAAGGTTGAAGAAAATTTTGAAAACGAAAATTTAGAAGATAGTTTTGATGATTTTGTAAAAAAGAAAAAGAAAAAACTAGAAGAAGATAGAAAAGTTTTTATGCCTTTATTGAATTTTTTTTATGAGAACGGAAAAGTTAAATCAGGAGATGTATTACCTACTTATTTAGAGTTTAGAAATAAAATATCAAATAACTTTACTGATGATAATATAAAGCTTTTTTTAACGTTATGTAATTATCTTAAAATAACTGAATTGTCTGACAATGTAAGAAAGGCAAAAGTTGACTTTGATGAAGCAACTAATATATTAACTAAATATCTCTCTTTGGAAGAAGATGAAACAGTTAAAAAAAAAAGATAAGTAAAAGCATTAATTTAAGTAAAGATTGGTGGAGTAAATAAATATTATATTAATTTTTCTCACCTGGCTCTACGCTTGTATGGTTTAATTCTTCAATATCATTTTTTTTCATAAAAGAATTAATTATTTTTTTTATTCCTTTTAATGAAATTGGCAATACTTCAACTGAAGGTTTTAGTTTTTTCTTGTGTTTTATAGTGGCTGTATTTACATTTCCATTATCTAATATATAATCATCTATGTTTCCGTACCACTCTCCTTTGTAATGCATGTAAATAGGAAATTGTTCTCCATATGAGAACACAACATACATTTTACCTAAATCTCCTATATCTTCTCCAAATACATGACTCCCTATAAAATTTTCAAAATTTTTAATTTTTTCAACTGCATCTTTGTTTGCTATTCTCTCTTCATCTAAACTTTCATAACTCTCTAATATTGTATCTATTTTTTTTTGTATGTTTATTGAATTTTCACGTATTTCTTTATAACTTTCAGTTATAAATTTTTTAAAAAATTCTTGATGAATGTCTTTTTTCATAATTAATATATTATTTATAAATAAATATAACATATTTTTTTAAATTTTAATTATTTTACATATATTTGTTTTATGAATAAAAAAAGAAATTTAGTAGTTTGGACATCAGAAAATGATAAAAACTTTTATCCTTCTAGACCCGCATCGGTAGAAATACCTTCTGGAGCTTATAATATAGATTATTCTCCTGAGTTTGGTTCTTTTTTATCTAAAATTGAATCTAAAAACGATGAGAATTTAAACATATTAAATTCTTACTATAAAATTTTAAGTAGAGATTTAGATAAATTTTGTTCTTTAGAAGAAAGTTATAAAAAAAATAAAATGGAGTTCAATAGAGCTATTTTACTATACGGAGAGCCAGGGTGTGGTAAAAAATATTTAGCTAATAGACTTTCAAATTATTTTAATAAAAAATACGAAGGTATATCAATATATTTAAATGACCCTACTGACTTTGAGAAAATTATTTTTTCAATAAAAAATTCTGATATAAAACAAAACTCAAAAATATTCGTAATAATAGAAGAAGTGGCTGTATTTTTAGAAAAACATGGTGTATATGCTCTTTTAAACGTATTAAAAAGCACTTTTAAAGAAGATGGTATATATTTAGTAGCAACTACAAATCATGAAGATAGGGTAAGCGAGTATATTGCTAATAGACCTGGAATGTTTGAACAAAAAATGCTAATAGATTACCCTGATGATTTAGAGAGAAAACAATATATTAAACTATTATCAAAAAAGTTTAATATTGAATTAAATATTAATCAAATATCAGAAGACACTAATCAACTTTCTTTGTCTCACATAAAAAATCTAATAGAATCTTCTTATGTTTTTGGTTATGACTATGAAGAAATATTAGAGGATTTGAGGATGATGAAGGAAGGCATTACGGCTTCCTTCTATCCTGTTGCTAATAGTGATGATGATTTTTTAGAAGATTAGATTTAATTATTTATTTCTATGTGATTTAAAAGTATCAAAATCAACTACTTTAAAATTTAATATAGGCTCAACAGGCTCTCCAGACATATAGTTTCCTGTATGGGTGTGAAGATTAGGATTAATATCATTCATTTCCACATCTTTATATGTTTCCCCTTCTGTATCTATATATATAGGTCTAGAAAAGTCGTCTTCTTTTTTTGTTTTACAAACTATTATATTATCATTTTGATTACTTTCATTTAAATCATCATCGTCATCTCCATCATAATTTTCATTATCATAATTTTCATTATCATCATCTAACTTTTCTCTCTTGTTTTCTAAGTAATCTTGTATTTTTGCATACCCACTAATATCAAGACCTGTATCTTTTAAGATATAATCTCTCAACTCACCAGATTCGATAAATTTATTTATCTTATCTTTTAATCTGCTTTTTATAACTCTAGCATTTACATTTGATAAATCTAGTTTTGAAGCCGCTAAAGAGATGTTGAATTCTGTTTTTCCTTTTCTATTTGTAGCATAAACGCTTTTATCACTAAGTAATATAAACATATCCAATTCTTTTTTTGAAACATTTTGTTTCATAAAGGTCTTTAGTGATTCTACAATTTTTCTAGTATCTTCCTCATCGCTTTTGTAACTTTGTGTGTAACTTGAATCATCGCTTAATTTGTCCAACATCGTATTTTCATATTCTCCAGAATTTCCTGTTGGGTCTTCTAAATAATCAGTTTGACCATCTTTGTACATTCTAAATAAATCTATAGCTTTATTCTTTATTACAGTTATTAAAAAATTAATAAAATTCTTTCTTTCTGGTGTATAATTATTTAATGCTTTTTCTATGCTTGTTAAGCCTCTATCACCTCCTAAAACTGCATCCCAAACAACGTCTCTACTTCTTGAATTAGGTCTTAACTTTGCAGTTCTTACTAAGAAGTTTGTAAAGTTACTATTTTCACCTCTAGGGAATGCAGATACAAATATATAAGAAATTACATTTCTTTTTTGACCTGTGCTTAATTGATTATAAACAGAAGCAAGCATAGTTATTATAAAGTTATAAACACCTTTATGAGTTGCTAAATTCTCATTGTGTAAATTTCTAGAATTCTTTCCTGTGTTTATAATTTCCTTTACGATTTCCGTTAGAAATTCAGGACTATATTTATCACTTTCAATAAGATTTGAAATTGATTTTTTATAGACATTTAATGAACTATCTAAATCTTCAGAAGAAAATTCTCCTTCCTCTTCTTCACCTAATAATTTAAATCTTTCGTTTAATATTTTTTTAATTTTAGCTCTAAGTTTTCTTTCTAAAATGGGTTCAGAACCAACTTCAACATCATATCCTGCAGCAGGCATATTTTTTATGTCATCAACTATTTTTCTTAAATCATCCTTATTAGATTCTAAATAATCTCTTAATCCATTTTTTATTTCTTGTCTTGTTTTATCACTATCTTTTAACGTAATTTTATATTTATTAATTTTGTCCTGTATCTCTTTATTTGTTAAATCTGGATTAATACTTTTTTCTAGTGGTATAATTTGATTTAATAGTTTTTCATTTTGGTCTTTAATCCACATGCCTAAAGCTTCAGATTCAAAACCTTTACTTCTTTCTCCTTGTTTTTTAGTTTCTTTTGATTTTATAGGAGAAACTTTTTCTAGAGAAGATAATAAAAAGTTATACATAAAGTTTATAACCATTTCTCTAGCTAACTTTTTTCTTCTTATTAGTTTATTTTTAAACTCAGAAGCTTCACTCGCATCTGTTTTTGTTAATGAATTTAATTTTCTTTCTTCTTCTGTGCTGAACTTATCCAAGCTATGAGTACCTACAGATATACCAGCTACACCACCTTTTTCTACCATATTATCTAATGCATTTTCTAAAACATTTCTAATTTCAGTAGAAGTAATATCTATGTTGTACATTATTTTACTAGCATCCTCAATATTGTTTGCTGTTTGCAATTCTTCCCATTGTTGACTATCAAGATGCACAGGCGCTGACTCTTTTCTTTCAGATTTATACAAAATGTTTCTATCAGCTTTTGTTAAATTTTTAAATTTTAAATGCTCTGCTCCATTATTTATATCTTCTAAAACTTTCTCTGTTGCACCTTTTTTACTATTACTAGTATATATGTATTTATAATCAGAACCAAAAGGAGCTACCATAGTAGTATTATTTTTCCCAGCGTCACCAGAAACTTTAGAAATTATAGCAATAGCAACAGGCTCTTCTTTTAAAGTTCTTATAACAGTATCTTTATCAATTGTTTTACTTTTTTCTATTACATCAGCAGTTTTGTGTGTATTTTTTTCTATAAATGCAATTATATCAGATTTGCTACTTATCTTATAATCTGTCACATTCAGTTTTAGCGCATCTATTAAATTGTTTTTTGCGACCTGTATAATCCAAGGGCTCACATTTCTTTTTGGGTCCCAACTTGTTTCTTGAATTTTTTCCCTATTGGTTTTAGAACCATAACTTGCTAATCCTCTTAAGTTATATAAAGCTTTTATTACTCCATCTTTTATTGCCTCCTGCAATTCAGTTGAAGAGTCTAATTGAATTAAATCATTAATTATATTATCAGCTACAACTTCATAATAATCCTGCATGATTTTTAAAGCATTATTTCGAACTAATGTTTCACTATTATCTAATATCTCCTTTTCTATTGCATCTTTAGGTTTGTTAGATAAAATTCTAGCTAAGAAATTTAATTGCGCATTAGCTTCAGGTGAAAACTTTTTTCCTGGTGTTAATTTTATTAAATTCCTTCCTCTAGTTGCTAACCATTTATATAAATTGCTATCTATTTTTTCATCACCTTCTCCTTTTGCTTTTATTACAAAGTTTCCTTTTTTAACTATTTTATCAAATTCTTCTCTATCTGATTTTTTATAAAGAGATTTTTTATTTTTAAAATATATAGCCCCTTCTTCACCACCTTCTTCTTCAGGCTTAACAACATTTGTATTTAAATCTTCAAATTTAACTAAATCTTCTTCTGCTAAATTAAAAAGTTCTACTACTGTCTTATCTACACTTTCGAAAACAAGCAATAATTTATCCAAAACTGAAATATCTACATCAGCGTTATATTCCGTTGCGAGCTCTTTAGTTCTGTCAACAAATGTTTGATAGTATTTTTTTCTCTTAAGTACTTCTTTTCTATCTTCATCTGATAACCCACTTTCAGAATCTTCTGAATTATCATCGCCAAAATCATCGAACATATCAAGAGTTATTTCATCTTCCTCTTCTGATTCTTTTAAATATTTTTTTATAACCGATTCTTTTAGAATTTCTTTTTGTTTTGAGTTATGTTCTGACATATCAATCATTCTCATAACTTCTTCTAATAAAATTTTATTTTTATTCATCTTTTTTTTTATGTTAAAAGTACTTTGTAATAAATATGAAAAAAAACTCTATTTCTTTTGTTTAATTAAGTTTTTTACATAATTTTACTATCATTGCTAAAATAGTATTTAAAAATTAAAAATAAATATTAAAATTATGAATGAAAATAATTTCAGTTTTGTTGTTGATTTGTCCAAAACAATGATTGTATCAAACATATCTAGTTCAAAAACAGATAAACAAAAACTGTATTGCAAGTGCGGTCATCATCAAACTTATAGTCAAAAGATAAAGAGAAATATAGTAAAGAACTATGATGAACTAACTGAAGATAAGAGTAGTGTCTCTAGTGTAATCTGTGATAATTGTGGTGAAGTATATGATTCTAACAATAAAATTTTTCTAATAAATCCAAATACAGAAGAATTATATAACATAGACTACAAATTAAAATATGATACAGAAAAATCTATTTATAATTTAGAAAGATATAAATATGTTGTGTTTTATTCCGAGGAAAAAGATGAAATAAAAAAAATAATCATCAAAGAAAATTTAAGTATTGATTTAGATAAAAAAAACATAACATTAGAAATAAAAAAACCTTTCCTCAATTTGGAAAATATATCTTCTAATTTTAAAGAGATAGATGTAGATGGTGATAAAAAAGAATTTATAATAGATTTAGACATCACAAACTTATCTTTATTAGAAGAGTTTTTTAATTTTAAAGATGTTATTAATTTTAATGGATTAAATGTTTTGGTAGAGCTTTTTGAAAAATTAAAAGAACACGTAAAAGATTTAGAAAAATTAAATAACATGTTCTTTTTGGACTTTGTTAATTCTAATAATTTATATTTTCAATCTGATGAGAATAATAATTTATTTATTTTCAGTTATGTAGATAGTGGTTTTGGAGATGGAGAAAAATTAAAAAAGAAAATTTTTATTGGGGATTTCTTGAATAATATTTCAAATGCATATAAGATTTTATTTTCTTTTTTCACTTTTGAATATTCCTCTACAATTTTAATGACTAAAAACTATTCATTTTTTGAGAAGTGGATTGAAAGCAAATTTATCAAAAAACCTAATCTATATTTAAAAAATGAATCTACTAATCCTGCTTCTATAATTGAAACTTCAATTAATGATAGTCGTGAAATAAAAATTAGTAATACTATATATAACTCATTAACAAGAGTGTATGATTTGGAAGTTCTTATTGAAAATCATAAACAAAATAAAGTAAAAAAGAACGAATTAGAAAACTTACTTCAAAACTATGATTCTAAAAGAGTTTTTAATTTAGTTTCTAAAATTTGCAATTTAAAAGACAGGAATGAAAATATTAACTTAGACATAAAGCACATAGAACATATTATAAAAAATAATATAGATAAAGAAAATAAATCTGATTTCATGACTGTGTATTTAGATACAATTCGTGTTATAGATTTATTAGATTTAAAAGATAAGATAATTTTCAAAACTAAAAGCTATAGTGATTTATCAACTCTTCATGATGATTATACTGCAAGATACAATGCTATTAAAGATTTAAAAAAAGCAGAACTTTATAAAAAAGCAGTTGAACCATTTATTAAATATAATACTGTAATAGGAGATGTTGAATTTTTGGTAGTAGACTCTACTGAAAAACTTAATTTAGAAGGTTTAAAAATGAATCACTGTATTTACACTTATCTAAATAGAATTTGTGATAAACAATATATAGCTATAAATGTAAATCATTTAATTTCTAAAGAAAAAGCTACAGCTGGATTCATTAGGAAGGGTGATAAAATAGAATTAGAGCAACTAAAAGGATTTTACAATAGTAGAGCTACTAGAGAATTAATAAATGCAACTATTGAATTTTGTAAAAAAAATAAATTTAATATTAATGTATTTGGGAGTGATATTACACCTGATGAAAATAGACAGAGAGCTATGCCAAGTCAAATGACAGAAGAGGAATTATTATCTTATAGAGAAAAGAAAAATAAAAAAAAAGATAATTAATTTGTTTAAATAAAAAAAATAATATAATTTTGTAATAAATAAAAAATAAATAAATTATGGTTAACAAAGTAGAATTAATTGGAAGATTGGGAGCAGACCCAGAAGTAAGAGTGTTAGATAATGGAAATAACCTTGGTAAATTTTCATTGTGTACAACTGAAACTTGGAATGATAAACAAGGAGTAAAGCAAGAAGAAACGACTTGGCATAATGTTGCTATGTTCGGTAAAATGGCTGAAAATGCTGGTAGAATGTTAGCTAAAGGAAGCTTAGTGTATGTTGAAGGTAAAATAAAAACAAGAACTGCAGATGTGGATGGAGTTACTAAATATTACACAGATGTAATCGCAAGAGACTTTAGAATACTTTCTGATGGTAAAAGAAATATGCAGCAACAACAAACTTCACAGCAACAAGCTCCACAACAACAAGCACCACAGCAACAAGCACCACAGCAACAAGCTCCACAACAACAAGCTCCACAACAACAAGCTCCACAACAACAAGCTCCACAACAACAAGCTCCACAACAACAAGCACCACAACAACAAGCTCCACAACAACAAGCAATGGTAAATACAGATGATGATTTACCATTCTAATTTTAAAACATAAAAAAAATA
>Ga0102945_1000273_pt1 | contig 15996 bp, 10 predicted proteins | sample SalPonred_H2O_MG_FD_78207 | JGI IMG/M metagenome (GOLD analysis project Ga0102945, IMG submission 78207) | Salt pond water microbial communities from South San Francisco under conditions of wetland restoration - Salt Pond MetaG R2_restored_H2O_MG ...
ACTGCCAGTTGGTGTCCTAGAGGTGCAGTCTGGTGCCACGCTCGATTTGAACGATTTTGACCAGACCGTGACGGATCTGTCGGGTGCTGGTGCCGTGACGTTGAGCAGCGCCACGTTGACGGCAGGCGCAACGGGTGATGCCTCATTCTCGGGCGTTATCTCGGGCACTGGCGGTTTAACCAAAGCGGGCGTAGGCACACTGACGCTATCCGGTGCCAATACCTACAGTGGCGGCACGTCTGTATCGGCAGGCGTCTTGGCGCTGGCTCAAGGCACCTCGGCTGGATCGGGCACGATTACCTTGAATGCGGGCACCACCTTGCAGGCCAGTGCTGACATGACGCTGGCGAATGCCGTGGCCTTGACTGGGCGCTCAACCGTGGCCACTGGCCCAAACGCTGTGACTGCGACCGGGACGGTTTCAGGCACAGGCAAGCTCGTGAAAACAGGCGCAGGGACGCTAACGCTAACGGGTGTCAATACCTACGCTGGCGGCACAGCGCTGCAAGCCGGTACGGTCGTGGCTGCTTCTGACCAGGCGCTGGGAACAGGTGCCTTGGAAGCCGCGGGCGCTGACGTTGTCTTGATTGCTGGCACGAGCGATCTGATGCTAGAGAATGCCGTGTCTTTGAATGACGATCTGATCATCGATACGGCGGGTGAACTGGTGTTCTTAAATGGCAGCATCAAAGGCCCTGGGCGGTTGATCAAGCGGGGCGCTGGCACGCTCGAGATGGCCGGCGAAAATTCGTTTTTAGGTGGAACACAGGTTGAGAGCGGTACATTGGCGCTTGATGTTAATGCAGCCAGTGGCCCTGGCGAAGTCATCATGTCTGGTGACACGATCGTGAAAGCTAACGCCAGTTTGGCCTTAGATAACGTTTTTAAGCTCAGGGGACCTGTCGAGTTCAATACCCAAGGGTTTGACTTGACCTTAAACAACACGCTTTCCAACAACAGCGTGGGTCAGTTAATCAAGACGGGTTCGGGCACGCTGACGTTAAACGCGATCGCTGACTACACGGGCGGTACGATTGTTCAAGAGGGTGTGCTGGCAATCTTCGGCAACCTGATTTCAGACGTGACGGTTCAATCGGGTGCGGTCCTTGGTGGCTCGGGCACAGTGACCGGGGACGTGACGAATGCGGGCACCATACAGCCACGCCTGAACGGGTCTCGCAGCACCCTGACCATTGTGGGCGACTATGTGGGTCAGGATGGTATCTTTGCCTCGACTCTCGGTGGCACGTCGCAGGCGATTGAAGCGGATCGGCTGGCGGTTCAAGGGAGTGGAAACAGTGTTTCTGGCCTCACAACCGTGATCGTATCTGACCCAACTGGGGTGCTCGGTAAGCCTACGGTTGGCGATGGCATTCTATTGGTTGACGTCGCCGGTGGCGCGACAAGCACGGCGACCGCTTTCACGGCCCCGCGTATCGCCGCGGGTGCCTACGAGTACGAGTTGGTTCGCGGTGGTGAGAACTCAACTGACAGCTGGTACTTGCGCGCAGACGAAGAGGCACCTGAACCGCCTGTTTTGTTGACGCCTGAGGTCTCACAGCGCGAGGAAGTTGCGCTTTATCCCGCGTTGCCATCGCTGGCCCGTCAGTATCTCTTGAGCATCAACGGCACGCTCGATGATCGCCGTGGCGCGCCGGACGTCATTGGTCAATGGAACAAACAACCCTTGGCTTGGGGGCGGCTCATCGCCAACCACAACAAAACCAAACCCGGCAGCGCCGAGAAAGGCCCTGGTATCAACGCCAATGATTGGGGCCTTCAATTAGGCGTTGATTTGTGGCGTCACGATAACGCGTGGGGACAGTGGCGTGCCGGACCCGTGATGACAATCGGTCGCAGCACGGGTGGTGCCTACAATAGCTCGGGCTCGGTGCAAACCGGCGACATCAGCCTGAATGCATACAGTTTGGGCCTGAATGCGACGGTTGCTAATGATCAGGGTGCCTACGCTGATGTGCTTGTGCTGGGCACGCGTCTGACGGGCGTTGAAGCTTCATCGCTACTCGGCACATCGATTAACACCACCGGCTGGGCGCTCAGTGGTTCTATCGAAGGCGGATGGCGTTTACCGCTCAACGAAAAGGTGGCGGTCACGCCTCAGGCACAGGTTTACACCACCACGGTGAACTTGCAAGAGGGTCGGGATGCCTTTTCTGTCGTGCAAATGCCAACCCAGACAACGGTTCTCGGTCGTCTGGGCTTAAAACTGTCGTACGACAATATTCAACCTACTGGACCACGCACGCAGTTTTGGGCGCGTGCCAGTGTGTATTCAAACCTCTCAGGCAGAGAGGCCGCCACTTCGTTTCTGAACTTGCAAGGCGGTAATGCGACGACGTTTCAGAGCCAGGCGCCAGGCACCTGGATGGCACTTGATGCAGCGGTTAATGTTCAAGCCACCGAAAGCACACAAGTGCAGATCGGTTTGGGTTACCAAAGTACCTTTGACAACAGGTATTACGGCGTTCATGGGCAACTGAGCCTGCGGGTGGGATTCTGAGAACATTTATCGATTCGGTCATCAAGCGCTGAGTCACGAGCAAGCTTACGCGTAATAATCACTAGCGACAAACTATAGCAATGCGCAATAAACGGGATATAGCCACTGACTTGGGTTAGCGTTTCCGCGCGTCGTGAGGTAACGCATCCAGAAGATATCCTGCATAGACGATATCCCGCATATATTTAAGGGTGTTGCTAGTGAAGTGAAACTTATCAAGCTCGGTGGGGGTCTACGTAGCGAGTGATCTACTGTTTGTTTATGTTTATGAGTGTCAGCGGAGATAAAGCATGCATTGTCCAGTCTGTAAAGATCCCAAGCTCGTGATTTCTGAGCGTCAAGGCATTGAAATTGATTATTGTCCTGACTGTCGAGGTGTGTGGTTAGACCGAGGGGAGCTTGACAAACTAATAGAGAAATCGGTTGCCGATAGTGCCCCTTCACCCTCGGCACAAGCACCTGTGCGGCAGACTCAACACGACCAACGTGAGGAACGCTATGAGGCGCGGTATGAAGACCGATATGGCGATCGCAAGCACAACAAGCACAGTGGCTATCGAAAGAAGCCTAAATCTTGGTTAAGCGAGTTTTTTGACTAGTCGCTTTCGATAAAGGGAGGCCGCTGTTGTTTTGAGCTGTTGTTGTTTTGCTTAGACAGATCAGGACATCCAAGGCCAAGGTTTTTTTTTGCCGACCAGATGGCGGCCGCCAGTTGCTAGCCTACACGCTTTGCTATCGACTGTAGCGTTTCGGTAACGGCGGTAAAGGCATTTATTAACGTGGTCTTGCGCATCGCAGATTTGTCGGTATGAAACCGACGTTACCGACTGATTCAATCGCTGGGCTTCCGGGCGTGATTGTTCAAATATTGGTGAGTTTTTAGGATAACCTACGCCACTGACGACTATCTTTGCTCAGTCGTTCAGCGTATCACTGCCAACGAGCGACAACCCATAACAGGCAGTGTCAGCATCATGCATTCGAGCCGCCAGCCACTCAGGGTCGACCTAACCCATGGGTCTCACTCACACAGCGCATGGAGTCATGATCTGAAGCGATCGATTCCGCTCACGCGCTTTTTTATATGGCTTTCGCGCCTAGTGTGGGTCTCGTTATTCTGGATGGCACTCGTGCCGGCGGTGTACGCACAGCCCGATCCCACCACTTATCCTGCCTACATACAGCTACAGCGTCCCGTGCTAATCAATGCGGATCTTTGGGAGGCCAGCCCGCGGATCATGGCGGCCAATTATGGTTTTGAAGGCATCATGGGCATCCCGCAGTATTTTTCTGTTGCCGATCTGTCGTTGGCGGTGGCGGCCGGCGCTGGGGTAAACCAAGACTGGGCGGTGCTCGACCCTGTGCCACCCTTGCGCAACGTTTCTAGTGCCGGTGGCACCCTTGGTGTGGCAATCGCAGGCTTTGGTGCCTATTCTTTATACGCGGATGCCATGCCAATCGAAGTGAGCTGGCCACTTCTACCGGGCACCGTCCAGCCCGACAATATCGCTATCACGCTAAACACAGGGCAAACCGTCAACCCGGTGGCAGTTGCTTTGAATCCAAACTATGACCATAACGAGCGTCATGTCGTCGTGGTGTTTGGGCAATTTGGTAATCGCTTGAGCCCTGGGGTATCCGGTGCAATCTATCCGGTGAATGTGGCGTTTGTGTCTGGAAATAGCGACATGATGGCCGTTGGTCCAGATGGACCTGTCGCGCTGACGGGCCTCACTAGCCTAGGTTCGAATCCGTACGTGGCAGGGCCAGCGCTGGTGGGGGCCAAGCTAAACCGATTTTCTCCGGTCGGAGACTTTTCTCCGCCGGCATTGAACACGGCTTTTCCCAACGACGGATTTACGCTCTACGGTGAGGACGCTCAGTACCGATTGAGACTCTATACATCGGGTGGGTTTTCGCCTGATGGCGTCAGTGGCTTTCTGCCGACGGATTTCGATCAGGCCTTTCGCTTGCATGCGATCAACCAAAATGGTGACCCCGTCGTTATTACCCGTACCGGTCAGGTATACGATCTTGGTGTAGGCGAGCTGGAAGTCGTGGGGTTGGCTGAAGTCGGTGGACCACTTGATAGCCCGATCGTGTCAGGTCAGCCGGATCGCGCCTACTACGTGGAGGATCACGACAACTACTTTGATGTCATCCTCAAAGGCGATGAGGCTGCCATTCGATTGTTGCAATCCGTGGAAATTCCCACTTCGCAAGAGGCTGGATACATGGACATTTACAATCCAGGCGGACCGGGACGCACACCGGTAACAGGTGTGACCTACACCAAACCGGCACTGCCCCAGACGTTCGCCGTGGACCTGAGTCTGGATGCGCAGAGAACGATCAGTTATGCAGATCAGAACCTCAGTCGTTATGATCAGGATGATGACCTTCCCGTTGTACTTCGCTTGCGCCAACGCAATGGCGACGAGCGCCTCACGCCTAGCTCTATTTTGGCGACGCGCCTGATCGATGAGGGGCAAGCGTTGGTCGATATCCCATTTGCTAACGAAGCTTCTAGACCCGGTGTGACGCCGGTTCGTTCCTATTTAAGTCTGGAGACAGGTAGTCGGATCTACACGCTTGATGCGCAGGAACAGGCGGCATTGGCAGCGAGCTCATCATGGCAGGATGAAGGCGATGTGTTTGGGGCCTTTGATCGTGCTTGGCCTGGGGCAGGCGCTTATTATCGATTCTGGGATGCGCTTTCTGATCAGTACTTTTTTGATGGAAATCTAAACGCTGTCTTTCAGAGCTCTAGCCTAGACTATCAGGGTGTTAGTTGGTACGCCGCACAGTTTGTAGCGCAGCCAACTGAACTTTTGTTCTCCCGAGACGAAGCGCTCGTGTTAACCGACTACATTCAGGCCGACAGTCAGCTGGTGAAACAAGGTGACGGCGCGTTGACTTTGGCTGCTGGAGGGCGATTTAGTGGAGGCATAGAAGTCGAGCAATCGCTCCTGCTGGTTAATGGACTGCTCTCAGGTGGTGATCTGAATGTGAGAGCGGGCGCCACGATCGGGGGCAATGCCACTATCGCCAATAAAACCGATATCAAAGGCAAACTCGCGCCGGGTAACTCCGCTGGCACAATCACTTTTCTCGCGCCAGTGACCATGAGCAGCGTGAGTACGCTGGCGCTAGAAGTTGACGGTCCAATGGCAGGATCGGCTGCCGAAAGTTATGATCGGATCGTGGTACTGGGGGCGGAGAATACGTTTACCGCTGCCGGAACAGTCGAAGTTTTTTTGCGTGGCATCACGCCACCGGCAAGCAACGACTTTACGCCATCACTTGGACAACGGTTTGTTGGTATTGTCAGTGCGCAAGGCGGCGTTCGCGACAGTTTTGATGGGTTGCAACAGCCCCAGAGTGGCGGGCTCGCGGCGGGCACGCGCATGGATCTTCTCTACAGCGACCGGACCATCGATTTGGTGGTCACGCCCGCTAACTACGGGCAGCTATCTGCGGCCGGCCTGTCACAAACCACTAACGAACAAGCGGTTGGTCTGGCGCTCGACTCGTTTCGCCCTGCCGCTGGTGTTAAGCCCAAAGGTGCGGCTGGTGAAATCTTCCCACCACTCGCTGCATTACCGGGCGATGAAATTGCTGCCGCGCTAGCCAGTTTTTCAGGCGACTTTTACGCCTCGCTAAAGTCACCCCTCATCGAGAGCGGTCGTTTTATGCGTGAAGCCTCCTTGGATCGAATCCGAGCGGGATTTGGGGGTGTTGCCACCTCGGCCGCGATGGTCACAAACGGGGGGCAGTCGCTGTCTAGTCCGCCGGGAAGCGAAGCGCCATCGCCTGTGAGTGGGGCAGGGCATCGAGCCGTTGGCTGGGCGCAGATCGTGGGTGGCTGGGAGCGGTACAACAGCGATGGCAATAGGGCCGGACTGAACCACGATACCCGTTGGCTTCTCATGGGAGTGGATGTGCCGGTTACCGCTGCGTGGCAAGTCGGTGCTGTTGCTGGATTTGGCCAGGCCACTGCAGATTTAACCAAGCACAACGCCTCGGCCGATATAAGCACCTATTCGCTGGGTTTGTACAGCGGCAAGCAATGGAATGAAACAGGGCTGCGTCTTGGCGCAAGCTACGCTTGGCATGATATCAACAGCAGCCGAAGGGTGGCTTTTACGGGCTTTGGCAATAGCCTGTCCGCTTTCTATCAGGCAAAGTCAGCGCAGCTTTTTGGTGAAATGGGTTACCAACTGGATTTCTCACCAGCTCGGATTGAGTTGTTTGCGGCAATGACCCATATTTACTTAAGCACGCCGTATTTTTCTGAGTCAGGTGGTGTTTCAGCCTTAACCGTTAACGGATCGAACTCGCACACCACTTTCACTGTTTTAGGGGTTCGCGGTGACAGGACTTTTAAGGTTGGGCGGATTAATGCCAGGGCGAGAGGCACGATGGGTTGGCGACATGCATCTGGCGACATCACGCCAACATCAATCCATGCGTTTGTTTTGGGTTCATCGTTCTCTGTGAGCGGTGTGGCGATCGCTCAGGATGCCGGTACAGTAAGCATGGGCATGGATGTGAGTATTAGCCAACAGGCAACGTTTGGCCTTTATTACGAAGGACAGTTTGCAAGTCAAAGTCAGCAGCACGGCGTAAGCGCTAACTTGAGCGTGCAGTTTTGAGATAAAAGGTTGTGCTGGTTGTAAATGGTGATGCAATAACCCATGACATGATTGGCATGTTGGATCGTTTCAAAACGATGGCGATGTGCATTAATCCACGCAAATAATTGCTTCAGTCTTGGCATGGATTAAGTGCACCCACCGCCATCAGACCAGAGTCAAAAAAAAGATATCTCGAGTGTCCTAGACTTAACCAATGATCAGACCGAATTGTTCGATACCGCTACGCTGTAAAAACCAACCAATAAAGAGCAGCTCAGATTGGACGTGTAGCAACAATTTAAAAGGCTTTGGTCTACGTAGGTCACGTGATGAGAACACTTGGTTTCATGAACAGGTTGTCATGAGTGCCCGTCCTCGTTTATTGCTTAGAGCCTGGAATCTTAAAGCGCAACAAAAGCAACGACGTCACCAGTACCTATAACAATACCCCGTGCTCAAGGCTTTGTACTTTGCCAAACAGCGGCTCACCCGCTTCATGTTGCTCAAGACCTTGAACGCCAAACGGGCTAAAAAATGTTGCCCAAGCTGCTGGCGCTCATCGGGCAGCTGAGCAACAGTCCTGCCAAAGCACTGGCGGCTAAGCTAACATTGCGGCTTGAACCAATTATTGGTATGTGGCGGTTCTCCAAATCCAACGGCTTCACCGAGGGCTTCCATACAAAGGTGGAAATGATCTCGCGTCGTGTTTTTGGATTTAGGACCTTTGAGAATTACCGCATGCGAGTACTGGCGCTGTGCGGTTGGAGTGGTGTCTAACTTTTGGGGTTCAGTTCAGTGAGTCGAACACAGCACCAACGGATTAATTAACCTTCATGTTTCACGGTTTAAGCCCAGTCTTCGTGTGCAAGGCCAGCCACACGACCAAACTCACGCACGTTATTGGTTATTAGCGTGCAGGCTGCGGCAATTGCGTGTCCCGCGATAGCTGAGTCGTTGGGTCCAATGGGCGTACCCGTTTTGCCGAGCCCCTGCATGACCGTTATTGTTGCATCCACCGCATGCTGATCCCACGGTAGCACAGCGTCAAGCCGTTTGACGAATTCATCGACCAATATCTTGTGTCTGGCTGAAGCCTTTTTGCCGATCTGACCATAGCGTATCTCGGCATACGTAATTGCAGAAATGACAATGCGCCTGCCTTGTTCAACTTCAGCGGTCAATCGTCGGATTGCGGAAGACGGATATTCACGCATAATGAAAGCACAGATGCAAGTGTCAAGCATGTAGGTAGTCACAGATCGAACCTGCCTTCATCGCCAATGACTACAGGTCTATCCCGAAGGAAATCGGCATCTGCTGCTGGCAGCTCAGCAAAGGACGCCCAGGATGGACGAACGGGACGCAAGATGATCACGTCGCCTTTGCGGCAAATCTCAAGCTCTCCTACGCCCTCATAGGCCATATCGACTGGCAAACGGATGGCCTGATTTTTTCCGTTCTTGAATATGGACACGGTACGTATTTGTTTCACTCAAAACATATGTAAGACATTTGCGGTGTACCTAGGAATCTCAACCGATGCAAGACTGACTGGTGCATAAACTGACTTTGAGAGTCACTGATAAAAAGCAACACGTTGAACAACCCGAGACATAGTTAACAGTTCATACCGGACACATACTTTACAGTTTTGGCATAGGAGGAGCTCGCTATGCCATGGAAGGAGTGTCAGAAAATGGACGAAAAACTTCGTTTTGTCTCACGCCACTTAGAGGGTGAGTCAATTTCCTCGCTTTGCCGGGAATGAGATTTCCCGGGTTACAGGGCACAAGATTGTCGATCGATATCGACAAAGTGGTTTAGAGGCATTCACAGACCGCAGTCGACGGCCGTGTCGTTTAGCGAACAAATTGCCTTTCCAGATTGAGAACCTGATCATTCAAACAAAGCGTTGCCAGCGCGCGAATACGTTCTTGCCGCTAATGCGATGGTTCAAGGTGCATTAGCGAGTTCAGCTACACCCAAATCAGAGGTTGCTCCTCGCAACAAGCCACGACGCGGTCGGGACTGATTGGATTAATCACACATGCGAGCACAGACATAGCCGTCAGGCCTGACCAATACACCGCCGCGTGAGCTAATGCCATACAAAGCTTTCCAGTCGACATGCGGTGCCTTAAAGTCTTTGCCCTCAATCAATGGCAAGGCATGTGGACAGATGTCTTTGAATGCCTGGGGGTTGGCCTGGGCGCCAAGCCAAGCCACATAGCGATAGCCGGACAGATCAAGGCTGTTGCGGGACTGGCCATTAACGATGACATCAAATAGGGGTGCGCGGTGTCCCGGACGAGCTTGTTCGATGTAGTCATTAACCGGGTCATGAGCCAACTGTTCATTTGAGCCGTCAGGCAATACCGCACCGCTGTGATACACAATGCCAAAGTCTTGGCCCCAGCCTGAGCCGGTGCGTCGGGACTGATTGATCATTTCTTGGGCGCGTGTCCATTGTCCAGATAATGCCGCCATCACGATGCCAAACGTTTCATTGGCGTTGCCTGAGCTGTTCTGATAAGTAAATTGTGCTGCAGGCAGTCGTTCGGCTTCATAACTATCAAGCAGTGTCTCAGACTGGTAGCCTGAGATGACATGTGCCAATTTCCAGGCCAGGTTATGCGCGCTTTGCAAGCCGTTATTCATACCGAGCCCGCCTGCTGGCGACACACGGGCAGCGGCATCACCGACCAGAAATACACGGCGATCACGCCAGCGCTGCGCCACAGCCGGTGACATGACCCACGGATTCATACTGATGATCTCGATGGCGGCGTTCTTAAATCCGCTGGTTTTGCGGATCAGATCGATGACGGTCTGTGCGTCGTATTGGTTCGCTGTCTCATCGCCTTCGAGGTAGTGGTGCATGAGCCACTGGTCTTTGCCATTGACGGCAACGAACAATTCGAACCAGTCCTCGCCAAGTACATTGGATAGGTAGGCCAGACGCCCATCGAGTTCATTGCCAAAGTCTGCCTTGAAATACACACTTAAAAACCGACCGAGTTCGCCCGGACCGTCGCGTTCAATGCCAAGTCGACGTCGAATAAAACTCTGGTCACCATCGGCGGCGACCAGGTAATGTGTTGACGCCGTTTGCTGCTGGCCATTGTGTTCAAACTCGACCTGAACGTGATCAGGGGTTTGTTTAAAACCCTGCACGTGTGCGCCGTATAGAGCAGTGACATGGGTGCTGTCAGCTAGGGCCTTTCTCAACACCGATTCGATGTGAGGTTGCGCACAGTGCAAAGAAGTACACGGACTAAAGCGGGTGTCGGGCCTGGGTTTGCCGGCTTGACCGAGAAGCTCGCCGTTGAGCCCACCTTTGAGCCATTGCGAGACGGTGTCAACGGACTGCTCGATGCCAGCCGTCTCGATGGCGTCAAGTAGACCGATCTGTCGAAAAATCTCGGCCGAGCGTGCTGTGACACCCATGGCTTTGGGGTGATGCAGTATGTGGGGATGTTTTTCTAGGAGAAGGGTGTTGATTCCTTGGCGCGCCAACAGCAAAACAGTTAGCAATCCACAGGGTCCGCCACCCACAACGATCACATCGCTGGTCATGCCAGTCTCCGAAACCAGACAAGATTCGATCGTACCTATGAAAGTCGTGTTCGACTACTAGGGATTGGTACTAGGCATTAGTGCTAGGCATCAGTGGCGGGAATCGGTAATAGATCTATTAGAGCCAATGTCAGCTCGAGGGTCTAGCACCTGCCCGGTTCGTAACCAATGCAACGCGATCGGCCAAAGGCTCTGCTCAAACCGATTGTGAAAGAAACCAAAGTGCCCGATTTGATCAGCCGCGATGTCAGCCGGTGACAGTCGCAGCTGAGATTTTGGGCTTTGCGTGAAGTTTGCCAACAAGCGATCCATTGCCGCCGGCGTGCCATAAGGGTCATCGGTCACACTGAGCGCCAGTGTGGGTGCGCGTACTTGCGCAAAATGCCGCCGCAATTGGTCGCATTGCGAAGCGGTCAATTGGCGAGAGCCTTGGAAGCTTCCAGAGGCAAGGTAAGTGTCTACGAAGTCCGGTGCCGGTGCCACCCAATCCCGCACCACACCAGCCCGCAGCGCTCAAAACGCTTGTAGGGCTTGCTCGCGCGCCGCTGCTTGATCGTGGCATTTGCCCGACGAAAACCGCCGCTGACGGACGGAAATCCACTGAGCATATTTTGTAGAAAATATGCTCAGTGACGCTAAGTCATTGATTTTATTGAGGCCAAAATCAGGCCAAAAAGAGGTAGGAATTTTGTACGTAAGAAAACATACTGTACGTACGAAATCATTAGCACGGAGCGTACAGATGCCCAAGCAAGCAAAAACACTGAATGAGCGTGAATTGGAAAAGCTGCTGGATTTTGTGGCAACCACCAAAAGCCCAGCTCGTAACCGTGCCATGCTGCTGCTCACGCACTTGGCTGGAATGAGGGTCGGGGAAGTGGCAGCAGTGCGTGTGTGCGATGTGGTCGCCAGTGACGGCACGATTCGCGATGAGATTAACTTGAGTGCCAGCCAGACCAAAGGCAAGCGCAGCAGAGCCGTGCTGCTAAATGAACGCATGCGCACCGAGCTTGCCAGCTACGTGCAAACTGTCAAAGTGCGTGATCCCAAGCAAGCCCTGTTTGCCTCACAGCGCAGCGCCGCATTTAGCGCCAACTCACTGACACAGGTCATCAATGGCATCTACAGAAACGCAGGCCTTGATGGTGCCAGCAGCCACAGTGGACGCCGTGGCTTTTTGACGAACCTGGCAGAAAAAGGCGTGAGCGTTCGCGTCATGATGGCGCTGGCTGGTCATCGCAACATGGCCACAACCCAACGCTACATTGATCTGCGTCCTGGCGTGCTGCGCAACGCAGTGGAGCTGGTTTAATTCCGTATTGCGCTGCCCGATCGTAAAACTTGGAACGTGAGTATTTTTGCTATGCCTGTCATCACCGCGATGTGGCGCCTCGGCAAACACATCTCAATCAGGCAAAACCGTCGTCTTTTGGGGCAATTTCCGGATTTTCATGGTGAGCAAAACCCGACGGCCTCGTGCTTGAAACGGGCAAGTGTTCGCCGCTAAATACTCGTATGAGAATTTGCGAAATCGTTCAACCCAAGACCCCTGAGCAGCAACGGCTTGATTCACTGCGCGCTGCCAGTAAACGCGCCAGTGATGCAGTCAAGCAAGAGCGGGATCGACAAAAGCTACAGAAAGCAAAAAAGACCATATCCAGATTGGGGAGCACCAAAGATCCGGGAACGGATGTTGACTCATCACCCCGATATCAGAACGCCCGCCAAGAGCACTGTACACGCCATCCTAGACCGACACGGACTAGTCAAACATAAGCGCCGCCGCGGCCCTAAGCTACAGGGCACACCGCTAGCAATGACTGATGTTCCAAATGAGCTTTGGTGCACTGATTACAAAGGTGAGTTCATGCTCGGTGACAGAAGGTATTGCTCTCCACTGACCGTGACAGACTTCAGCAGCCGTTTCCTATTGTGTTGCGAGGGCCTAGAGAGCACGCGCGAGTCATTGGCATTCACAGTATTTGAGCGCCTATTTCGTGAATTCGGCTTGCCTAAGCGTATCCGGTCAGACAATGGCGTCCCATTCAGCAGTCCCCATGCATTACATGGTTTATCCAGACTTTCTGTCTGGTGGCTTCGGTTGGGAATTGAGATTGAACGCATCAAGCCAGGTAACCCCCAGCAAAACGGTCGTCATGAACGTATGCACCGCACCCTCAAGCAAGCAACCACTCGCCCTCCTGGCGGCAATATGCTTCAACAACAAGACAAATTCGAGGATTTTGTTCAGCAATACAACTACGAGAGGCCACACGAAGCTCTGAATATGAAGACCCCTGCGCAGTTCTATCAATCCTCAGAACGCACCTACCAAGGATTACCGGAGCTTGAGTACCACTTCCATGACAAATCAGTTGTCATCACCGAGTGCGGTCGTTTGTGCTTGGATCGTAAAAAGATTCACATCAGTACCGTGCTTGCCGGCCAGCGTGTGGGCATACGGCAGGTCGATGACCAGATCTGGCAAGTCAGTTTCATGGACTATGATCTGGGGTACTTTGATCTGGAGACGGGGCGTCTTGATCCAGGGGCCAATCCATTTGGCCCAAAAGTGTTAACCATGTGATCGGTACAAACTGTAAACCATGTCTCAAGGTTGTACCCGTATTAAATTGGTGGGCCCCCGGGGAGTCGAACCCCGCACCAACGGATTATGCGTACCACTACAGTTTTCACTGCCCGTTTCCGGTTTGTGGTCTGGACTGTCTCTTGTCTTTACGACCTACCCGTACAGTCTCTACACCTTCCAAACATCGCTGTTTGGCTTGGCTCGGGATCGCCACACATCGCTGCAGAGGTTTCCCCGAATTTGAGTAGTTCTACATGAAGGCAGAGTGAACTTGCCTTCGTGCAACCCAAGTGCAAGCAACCATGGCCGAGGCTTTAGGCTGTTTGCTGTTAAGTCCGCTGCTCTAACCAAGCATGAGCTAGAGGCCCGTTTTGAACTATTGTATGCGCCAGCTAAGTGCCCACTCACAATCTCAAAAGTGTAGAAGCGGTGTAGAAGCACTTTTTAGCTGGAACAAAATCATTAAGTAATTGTTTTTATTGGATTATTTTTCCTTATAACGCTTACCGTGATAGATTATGAGTCCGCTGCTCTAACCAAGCATGAGCTAGAGGGCCCCAGAAACAGAGCATCAGTTTAACCGAGTTTACGAGGGCGATTCAGGGGGGTAGTCAGGCTGTTGCCGACCATGGCTATCTTTAGATCAATCTGCGCCCCCCGGATCAGCGTTGTTATGTGCGCTGTCATTGTTGCTGATCGCAGCGCGGATCACGCGTGGCTCATATGCTTCAAGCGACACACGCGGCGTCAAGCCTTGACAACATCAATCCAGCCAATCGTCACCGGGCATGCTTCGTTTCATGAACGCGTCAAACATCCGGGATGTAAACGCGGTGTCGCCATTGTCGGCTAGGCCGCGTTCTGGGTCGTAATCCAAACCCACCTCAATATCCTTAAACACAACCCGAAGCTTCGAGACAAACCCAGCCAATCCCTAAAGGTCATGTTGCACGGTGGAGAGCTAACCCACTTCCCACCGGCTTGGCTTGGCGGGGTCTGGCCTACTCAATACGAATGGACTGGAATGCCGGGACGTGCTCGTTCAACAAACGGTCGATGGAGCCGGCGTTGGGTTGGTAAATAAAAGGCCTGCGCGGGTAGAGTCTATCGTTGACCCAATGCTCGGACCAACCGTCGGTGGTTTTGATGCAGGCCACCGCAAAGTCCCCATCAAATGCAGTTGCGTATTGATTCAGTTGTTGGCAGCCCGTCAGAAAAATATCGATGTAGGACTGCACTAACGGCAGGCGCTCAGATGGCAGCGCACGCCTTTCTGGCTTATTGACGTATATCCAATACTGACCTTCGTCTGGGGCGCTGGAGCCGTCTAGGAGTTCGATCTGCTCGGCGGCCACACCAAATCGACAGTAACTTGACTCGCGCTTGTCGGTTGCTGCGATGTCGCCGGGTTCAAAGACTTGATAAACCGCAGCCGCGATTTCGGCACCTTCTTGGTTCATGACGCCCAAGTAAGTGGTGCTGAAACCCACGGCACTGCCTGAGGCGTTAAAGGTCCGTTTGAATCCACTGACGATAGCCGGGACTGCGGGGCCTGTGTTGGGTGCTGTGCGGGTTCTGGATTTGTCCTCCATCAGGCTGCCGTATCCGATCGTGTACTGGGGCCTTTCAGGGTCTACCTCGGGATAGCAGACTTGATTGGCCCAAACCGACAACGGGAAGAGCAATAAAGCAAAAAAAGAAATGAGAGATTTCATGAGGGAATTCCGTGTGGACAGGTGCGTGTGAACCGAGTCTGACCTAGGACTTTTGCTGATGAGCCGAAAACCAAGGGCGCTAGGGCGTATAGAGGGTAAAGTAAAGGGTTGTTGGGTAGCAGTCAAACGCCCCATCTAGTGTGGCGGATGAACCGCTTTCCTGTGGCGAATAATTGTGAGGGCAAAATGGCCAAGCCTGGTGATGTCACGAATCGGACGGTGCAGGATCAAGTGATGCCTTTAAGTGGTGTCTGCGATTGTCATGTGCACGTCATCGGCCCTTTCGACAGATATCCTTTGTCCCCGCTTCGTAGTTATACGCCGCAATTCGCAACCGCCGATCACCTCGTCGACATGATGCAGCGCTTAGCGATTGATCGCGCCGTGATTGTTCAACCGAGCATATTTGGAACAGACAACAGCTGTTCACTTGAAGCGGTGCCTCGTCTGCAACAGGCTGGGTTGCAGGGTAGGGTGGTCGCGGTTCTTGATGGCGAGGTGACGCCTAGCCAAATCGATCGCTTGCATCGTCAAGGCGTGCGAGGACTGCGTGTGAATTTGCAAAGCCATGCGGGCGCCCCGCTAGATCAAGCGCTTGATCAAATTCGCGCGGCGAGTGCGATTTGCGAGCGCAACGGCTGGCACGTACAGCTGTTTATGGATCGTCAGACCATCCACGCGACCAAAGAAGTGCTGCAATCTTTACCTGTCCCTGTTGTGTTGGATCACTTCGCAGGACTCTGCGTCGACAGTGTCGACGATGAGCCAAGTCGATCGGTTTTAGAACTGCTGGCGTCGGGTCAGGCTTGGATCAAACTATCTGGCACTTACCGGGTGACCCGTGACCCATTCGACGAACGATTAAAGCCGCTTGCTCAAACGCTCGCGGCGATCAACCCCGATCGTTTGGTGTGGGCCAGTGACTGGCCACACACCCCCAAGCATCATGGCAAGGCT